>AUXO014856732.1_pt1 | contig 10612 bp, 9 predicted proteins | sample 768731 | NCBI WGS metagenome assembly AUXO01 (sample SAMN02715735, study PRJNA202380) | gut metagenome | biome: sheep rumen | host: Ovis aries | place: New Zealand: Palmerston North
GTTCTTGTCAAGACATAAAAAACCAAATTGCCATCTTGTGCATATATACCGTTAGAACTCTTATTATCAAATGATTTAAGGTCTGCATCTTTAATTTCATACATACAAGGTATTTCTCTTGGCGGTTTATATCTAATTTGTCCGCTTGAACTTTCCTTATAAATTGAATTTAAATTGGTTTTTCTTCTATCGACTTCATATAGCACAACACTCTGATTGAGGTCTTCTTCAATATATCCCTCAAACATTTCAGTTTCAAACAAATAGTCCTCTTCTGAATAAAACAGATTATTTTTTGATGGTAACTGTAAGTTGCTGTTCATACGTAATGAAATATTTTAATATAAATAGTTTTGATTTAACAATTTTTTGCATTATATTTGTAAACAGAGTTATTTTAATCTTTGCAATGAAAACATCAGATTTTGAGAAAGCATATAATTTACTGAAAAATTATTGTGGCGACAATAATCTAATCAAGTATCTAAAATATAAAGTGGATAATAATATTTATTCACTTACAGAATTTGATGCAAAATACATTTTAGAGAATTCCGACTATAAAACGGTCTATTGCAACAAAATAGTTAAAATATCAAGTGACTATGGTGAAATATTAAAAGAAAAATTTGAACTCGAATTTACACCCGAAAAACTTAAAATAACAAAGATTATTGGTGAATTTGGCGGGAGTTATCATTGTTATGTTCAATACAGAAGAAGCGTTGACCCCTCGTTAATGTGGGTAAAAAAACGTTATCTTTTAACAAGATTAATTGATAATAATAATATCAAAATTGACATTGATTTTGATAAATATGATAAATTAACTGAGGAATATGGTAGAAAAGTAAAAGAATTACAGAAAGAGGGTATAAAATATCTTCTAAGAAACAAACAGTGTATTCTTGCCGATGGAATGGGTTGCGGTAAAACCTCCGAAAGTATTATTGCTGCAATGGAAACCGGTGCTAAAAAAATTCTGATAATTTGTCCTGCCTCACTAAAATCAACTTGGAAACGTGAAATATGTTATTATAACAAACCGGAAGACGTGACCATTATTAACTCTAACAAATGGAGTGGCGATACAAGGTTTACTATCATAAACTATGATATTTTACACAATTTCTATGAAGTTGCTACTGAAGATGCTTATGAGGAAAAAGAAATAGAAGAGGGTGTAATTATTAAAGTACCCATAATAAAGAAAAACTCAACAGGAAAGTTTGTTACTAAAAAAGCGAAAAGTCGAAAGAAAGACTTTGTTTTAGACAAACTATCTAATAGTGAACTTTTTAAACAAAATTTTGATTGCGTTATAATTGACGAGGCACATAAATTATCCAACAATACGTCAATACGTTATAAAACAATTGAGGATTTTCTTTCAAAATCAAAACCACAATATATTTTTCTATTAACAGGTACGCCTTTGACCAATCAGCCAATAAATCTTTATCACGTTCTTAAACTAATAAATGCTGACGTTACTTACGATTACCAATATTTTGTTATGAGATATTGTGGTGGTAGAAAAATAAAACTGAAAACAGGCAAAGAAGTACTAATACCGGGCAAAGCAACTAACCTTAACGAGTTAAAAGAAAAAATTAGTTATGTGTATATCAGACGTTTACTTACTGAAATGACTGATATGGTAGAAAAAAATGTTGAAACACGTTATTATGATTTGTCACCACAGCAAATGACAATTTACAACAAATTGTGGAAAGAATACATTGATGCCCAAACGGAATTGGGAAATGATGAATCTGAAAACTATCGACAATTGGTTGAAGGTATATTGGTAAGACAATATTTAGCAAAAGAAATGATAGCCAATACAATACAATTGGTAGATGAAAAAATAGAAGATAATGAAAAAGTTATCATTATTTGTACCTTTACTGAGGAAATTGAAGCATTGAAAGAATACTATGGCGAAATGTGCGTTGTTTATGACGGAAAAATGACATTAAAGCAAAAAGATAAAGCCGAATATGAATTTATGAATAATCCGAAAGTAAAAGTATTCATTGGACAAATAATTGCTTGCTCTGTAGGTCTGACACTTACTGTTGCACACACAATGGTATTTAATTCATATAGTTGGGTTGCTGCGGATAATGCGCAAGCGGAAGATAGAATATATCGTTTGAATCAAAACAAAGACGTAACATGTATTTATCAATTATTTAATGATTCGGTTTCTCAGCATATGTTTGAAAAAGTCCTTAGTAAAAAGAAAATTATGGATTCGACAATAACGTCAGAAAAAAACAAAAAATGACACCAAAAGAAAATGAAAGATACGTGGCAATAGATTTTGAAAAAATGGATACTCTGCCATCCTCAGTTTGTTCAGTGGGGGTTGCTGTCATTGAAAATGATAAAATTGTAGATACTTTTTACAGTTTAATTTGTCCACCCTCTAAGAATGAAAACTATTATTGTTGTCAAACACACGGATTACATTATGAAGATGTAAAAAATGCACCCAATTTCGCAGAGGTTTGGAAAAAAATTGATAAAATGATTGGTAATTCACCACTAATAGCACATAACTTCGGTGTTGAAAGAGGATGTATAAACGCTTGTAATGAATATTATGACACTGATTATAAATATGAATACATCTGTACATTATCGTTGGCGAGAAAATACCTTTCGTCATTAAAAAGTAAAAACTTAGATGTTGTCTGTGAGTCCCTTCATTACAAAATGGGCAAACACCATAATGCACTACAAGACGCAATAGCCTCAGCAGAAATATTTATACGAATAAAAAACAAATTCAATTTAAAAAATGAAACCATTAGAAGACGAAAACAGTTTGATTGAAGCAAAATCACCACTTAAAGTTATATATGTACAATATGTTGGCAAAAATGCTGATGATGAATACATATACAACTTTCTCATAACAATTGATTCAGAAAAAACTTGGGCTGAGGGTTGGGAAAACGTTCCTGCTGGAATTATGAGAGACCTAAAACCTGAAAATGATATGTATGAATATGTTGCCGAAATAAAAACAGATATAAAACTAAATTTGGCACAAAACAATACTTGCTTCTCAATGCAGGATTGCAGAGATAAAGTTATCGCATTGGCGAGTGAAGATTTATCAGAAGCCGAAGAATATCCCGAAGAAGGAAGAATTGTAATACACTTTGGTGATTTGGTTGAAGACGTTGAAAAAAGACTTGCAAAACGAAATATTATAATGACATACATTTAAAAAAGGGGCAAACTTTTAAGTTGCCCCCTTTTTTATTATAATAATGAAATAATCATTTTCACAATCAAAAGATAAACTGCCGAAGTCATGCCAATGAAGATTCCATATTCAACGACATCTTCATATTCGAATTTCTCTGCCTGTTTTGTTTTATATTGCCAAACTTCTCTGCCAACCATAAAAATAAACACTAATAAAGCTGGTATTAACAACGAAACGCTTGTAAAATTAAAAATCAAACCGCTTATAGTCATTAAAACCGCAGTCAATGAGGTAAATCCAATAATACCTTTACATTCTCTTGTCATATTCTTCTAATTTTTAATAAGTTATTATTTTAATATTCTATGCTATATATATACCCAACGGAGTACCTTTCTGTACCTCTTTCATATCCCTAACTAATTCTGCTTGTCTTTTCATTGTTTCGTAAGGTGTCATACGCTGTAATCGTTCTTTCAAGTTAGCCAAAGCATCTTTTCTTTCAGTTTGACCTAAATTGATTAACATATTATAATCTAAAACGAGCGGATTATTAATAGCGCCAATTTGACCACTGAATTTACCTCTTATAAGACCCAATGTTTCTGCTGCATGAGCAATCAGTAACTGACGTATCAAAGCCTTTGTTGGGGCATTAAAATAACTATAGTCCATTTCATCAAGTGGTACTTGGTCGGGAGATAATACAACATCAGGATTTAGTTTTCTACACTCTTCAGCATCCCCATTGGTTGTATCATAATACGTGTACCATACATAGCAATTATATAAAGGATAGGTATTGATACCACCCGCACCAAAAGTAAAACGAGAACCGGGCACACTTAACAAATGTATTAACTTTGTACCATCTGGGCCTGCCGTGATTTTATAAACTAAATCACCCCTTAATAATTGTTGCTTGTAAGATAAATCAGTTGCCATTGTTGCAACATCAGCAGCTGGCAACGCCCAAATTCCAACGCCCATGCCATAACCACCTCGCGTTCCATTAAAGACCGAAGCACCGGCGCCCATTTGACCAAACACACCACCGCCAAAACTTGTACTCAGACCGCCATAATTACCCCAAATAGCAGCATCTGTCGTTGGTGGGGTAACCCACATTACTTTATTAATCTCTCTACCGGCAGGTATGACATAAACTTGTTTACCCTTTTCAATTTTAAAAAAATCTTTCTTTAATTCATACTTACCATGAGCCTGTAAACCCACCTGTTTACTAAACCAACTTGCATAGTCTTTTGTCATATCAAGACTCCTTAAAGATAAAGCGTGTGCGAGTTCCTGATTTGATAAATCTAAGCCCGTTTGCTTGCCAAATAATGCACCCCAGTTACTTTCAATAATAAAGTTCTGAACTTCTTGTGCATAATCACCAATGGCTAATTCAAGTAAATCACACAAATCATCATCTGTTAATTCAACTTTTCTAACACCCGAACCTAATTTTGTTCTCACAATATGAAAAAGTTTTTCTTTTTCTTTATCTAAAGCCATATTATTACCTATTATTCTTTATTTATATAAATAGTTTTGAAATTTTTTATTTTTTTCAGTATATTTATATATAGGTATAACAAAATAACTAATTTTCATTATGACTAAACTAAATAAAGAAGAATTTATTGAACAAAGTAAAAAAATACACAATAACAAGTATGATTATAGTCAAGTAGAATATAAAAACACGGGTATAAAAGTTAAAATAATATGTCCAATACACGGAGAGTTTTATAAAACACCAATGAATCACTTACTTGGACAAGGTTGCCCAATATGTAGTCGTTTAAATAGGAAAATGACTACAGAAGAATTTATTGAAAAAGCAAGAAAAATACATGGTAACAAATATGATTATTCAAAAGTAAAATATACAGATTATCATTCTGAAGTTTGTGTTATTTGTCCTGTACACGGAGAATTTTGGATAACACCATCATTACATATTAGTCAAAAATGTGGTTGTCCTAAATGCAGTAAGTATAAAAAACTAACAACAGAGGAATTTATAGAACGAGCAAGGGAAATACATGGAGATAAATATGACTATTCAAAGGTTGAATATGTTAATAGTTCTACCAAAGTATGTATAATATGTCCCATACACGGAGAATTTTGGATGACACCAAACGCTCATATAAATGCAAAACATAATTGTCCCAAATGTTCCCATCCAAGTTATAAAAAAGAAAGGGAAGATTTTATTAGAGAAGCAAAAGAAGTTCACGGGAATAAATATGATTATTCAAAGGTAGAATACATAGATAATAAAACTAAAGTTTGTATAATTTGTCCAGAACATGGTGAGTTCTGGCAAACACCAAAAAGTCATTTACATAAAAATGGCTGTCCTAATTGTGCAAAAAATAAAAAACTAACCCAATATGAATTTATTGAAAAAGCAAAATACATACATAATAATTTCTATAATTATTCAAAAGTTATTTATAAAAATACAGAAGAAAAAGTTTGTATAATTTGTCCAGAACATGGTGAATTTTGGCAAACACCACACAGCCATTTAAGTGGTGTTGGGTGTCCAATATGTTCAAAATGTAGAAACTTAAATGAAACTGCTTTATATGAATTTATCAATTCACATATTTCAGAAAGGGTTGTAAGAGAAAAACACTTACCTTGGTTGGGTATGAAAACTTTGGATATATATATACCAAAACATAATATTGCAATTGAATATCAAGGAAGACAACATTTTATGCCTTTGGATTTTTTTGGTGGTGAAAAATCATATCAAGAAACAATCAAAAGAGATGAACTAAAATTTAACCTATGTAAAACAAATAAAGTGCACCTATTTTATTTTAGTAAAGAAAAAGATTTACCAAACATTTATTTTGATAAAATATACACAAATGAAAATGAATTACTGGAAAAAATAATTCAAATTATTGACAAGGATTGATACTATTTATATAATATAAATATCTTTTAGAATTAAGTAATGAAACAATTTGCAATCAATAAAAATTCAACACTTCCCTATCTTGAAATTGAGCCAATTCATGATGGAAGACACACATATAAGAAACTTTATTTGGCACTGCAAGCATCAAAGGTAACGTTTTCAATGACAAATGTTGAAACAGGTGTTAAAAAGATTGCCAATGCACCTTGTTTTGTTGTACCTTTTGAAGAAGAAAGTTGTGAGGAAAAATTCAAAATCCAATACCGTTGGAATAAAAGGGATACATCAGAAGCAGGTATTTTTATTGCTCAATTCAAAATTAAATTTGAAGACGATATAAATGTGGATGGAATAAGTTTTCCAAAAGGTGAATTAATAGTACCGATTGCAGAAGAACTTCAAATAGTTATTAATGATGGTTCAATAAAAAATTAAAAAACACTATAAATAATGAAACAAACAATCAGATTAAGCGAGAGCGAATTAAAAAATTTGATTTCGGAGTCAATAAAGAAAGTATTAAAAGAAAATCTTGACGATGATATGATGATTTGGGATGAAAGAGGAAAAGACGAATTTTCTTTAGTCCTTAAAAAAATAGATAAAATTGTCGCAAATATATTAGGCGGCGAAGAGAATGAATATGGATTTAGAGATACACCATTAGGATGGATAATAGCAGAATATTCGTTGGACGGAAACAAAAAACAAACAGCCAACAAAGTTTATTCGATGTTGGAAAATTATGATGTACTAAACAACGGATATAAAGAAATTGATTCGTTGGTTGCAAAAATGATGAAACTAGCACAATAATAATCTAAGATTTTTAAATACCCTATTAGTAAGACTCTCAGCAAATTGTTGTTGAGGGTTTTTTCTTTTAATTATATATTTTTCAAATCCTGTTTTACCATTTATAACAGGTCTAATTTTTGCCACAATATCAAACTGTCTTCTATTTAATACGCGTAAGAATTTTGGTGAAACACCCATATATCCATAATAATCGTCAGGCATTTGTCTATAATCCTTAATGTCAATTGCATCAAAATTATCATATTTCTGATAATTTTTCGGGTTATATCTTATACCGGTTTTAAACATTGGTTTATTTACATTCATATTTGTCCACCATGATGTGGGTGCGGTTTTGATTTCACCATTAGGTGTACTAAAACGATTAATGCTTGTATAACCCATATTTAATTGGTTATTCTTAATCATATCGAACATATCTTTCTGATTGGCAATTGTGTTTGGCCCGACAATTATCAGATGTTTTCCGTATTGTTGTGCCATTCTGATTAATTCAGAAGCCATTGAATTTGAAAACGGTGGGTTTGTGATAATAATGTCGCATTTCTTTAAAATAAAAGCATTGTCTTGAAATCTTCCACTCTGTATTGTGCTACTTTTTTCTGTTGCGCCGTCAAAATAATATACTTTTGGGTTATTGTCATAATATGTTGCATACAGTCCCCTTAAACCCAACTGAACAAAGTTTTGTTTAAAGAATTTATAAAAATTTGACACAGATGGTCTATCACAGTTACAGTAAACAATCTTACCATTCAAATCATAATTTGAAAGTTCATTTACTATATCTTTTTCTTGTGTGTAAAAACTGTCGCCTCTATTGCTAAAATTTACACCACCAAGTTTATCTTCATTAATACTATTTTTGATATGTCGTATGAATTTCTTCTTCATTATAACAAAAGTTTTATCTATTATAAATATCAATTTTTTTTTGTTATAAAGTTTTTTAGTATTATATTTGTATTTGATAAATCAGTTAATGATGTTGTTTTAACTACAACTTAACTTAATTGTATAAAGAATTTTTGATGTAAAATGAAAAGTGAAGTAACAAAAGAACAAATTCACTCTTTTCTAATGGGTAGCAGCCCAATGGAGCGAATTATTAAAATTGAAGGCGGCTATAATGACGATAAAATGGCTGTTATTTATCGTGATGAAAATGGTCGTAAAAAAGTATCACATGAACCTTACTATCCTTTCTGTTGGGCAAAACAAAGTGCTTGCCAACAATTATTTAATGGTGATAGAAATGTAATAAAAGCCAAGTTACGCCAATATGGAATAACATGCAAAGGCTTGCGTATTTGTGACAGTGAGGGCAATGTACCTGAAAGAATGGAGAGAGGCTACAGAGTTCTTCTGAAGGCTAATGCTCCAATGACATATCAAAAGTTTCTCCAATTTTTCAAAGAGGGTGGAAGACCAATTTTTCCAAACCAGAATGACGTTAATTATGGTTTAAGGGAATATATGGCTGTTGCGCCAAATGAACAGTTTATGATTGAAACCGGAAAAAGACTGTTCAAAGGATATGAATATTATGATGATGCATTAAGAACACTGTTTGACTTGGAAACCGAAGGACTTGACCCAAAAAAAGATGCAATATCACAAATAGGTGTCAGAACAAATAAGGGTTTTGAAAAAATCATACCGGTATTAGGCGAAGGTGAGGAAAAACTAAAAAATGAATTACAAGCATTACGTGAGTTTTTTATTATCATACACGATATTGACCCTGATATTTTGAGCGGACACAACGTTGAAAACTTTGACTTTTGGTTTATTGATGAACGTTTGAAATTAAGGGGTTCATCACTTGAAGAATTTACACGAGATATTTTCCCACATAGGGGTATTTATAAGGCTAAAAAACAAAAAGTTCTCAAACTTGGAGGTGAAATGGAATATTATGTACCAACAATTATGTGGGGTACTAATATTACAGACTCGTTGTTTGCTGTAAGAAGAGCACAAGCCATCAACTCAAATATTAAAAAGGCTGATTTGAAATATATAACCAAATTTTCAAAACTGAATAAGCCAAACCGTGTATATGTTCCCGGTAAGATAATTAACAGTACTTGGGTTGATGAAAACAAACGCTATGCCTTTAATAATGAAAATGGTCATTGGTTCAAAATAACAAAACAATTATTAGAAAAAACAATTACCAATGATAATAATGCGGAAATTAAACGTTACGAACTTCTCGATAATAATCAAAAACTTTTTGATAAAAAAGAAGAAGAAACGTTTGATATAGTAAGCGGTAGAAGTATTGTTGAACGCTATCTACTTGACGACTTGTATGAAACTGATAAGGTTGAAAATATGTATAATCAGCCTAACTTCTTGGTTTCTAAGATGATACCTGTTTCATATGAAAAGGTGTGCACAATGGGTACAGCAGCAATATGGAAATATATCATGTTAACTTGGAGTTATGAAAATAATCTCGCTATACCCGAAATCACAGAAAAGGTTAAATTCGTAGGCGGACTAAGCCGTCTTTTGTCAGTTGGCTATGTTAAGGATGTTGTTAAATTAGACTATAATTCACTATACCCATCGATTATTTTAACATTTAACATTGAAAATGTTGTTGATGTTATGGGTGTATTGCTTGCTATTTTGGAATATGTACTCTCAATGAGAGAACACTATAAGAATCAGAAAGCAGAATACGGTGACCAAGCAAAAGAATTAAAAGCAAGTTTAGTAAATATTGTAAATCAAGAAGAAATTGCTAAATGTAATGAAGAAATTAATAGACTAAATAGACTAAAGACTTCGGCTGATACGTTACAAGCACCGTTGAAAACTCTTGGTAACTCTTACTTTGGTGGTGCTTCATCAGGCACACCATTCCCTTGGACTGATACACTTTGTCGAGGACCTGAGCAAACAACTTGCACCGGACGTCAAATGCTAAGACTAATGATTTATCATTTCAGTCATATTTCTTCATTTAATAACCAAAATCTTAGTGAAGAATATAACTATAAACCAATTGTTGGCGACACTGATGGCTTTAATTTTCAAAAACCAAAGAAATACAGGTATACTGAAGAACACCCTTACATTGGTCAAGGTAAAGGGCGAAATGTTAAAAAAGGTCAAGCATATACAGGCGTTGAAGCCGATGTTGCTGAATTTGAAGACACTTACATTTACGAGGCATATAACGGTGGTATATTAAAAAACGGACTCGGTATTGATGAATACTGTGATGCTTGTATTCAATTCCGAAGAAAGAACTATTGTGACCTTATGCCTGATGGTAGTATTAAACTTGTTGGTAATAGTATTAAGTCTAAGAAAATGCCTATTTATATTGAAAAATTCATAAATGAGGCAATTAAGATGTTACTTCACGAACAGGGTAAGGAATTTATTGAGTATTATTACGATTATATTGAGAAAATATATAATATGCAAATACCTTTAAAGGACATTGCTTCTGTTGGTAAGATTAAAATAAGTATTAATGAATATAAGGAAAAGTGTAAGGAAGTCACCAAATCGGGAACAAAAAAAGCACGTCAAGCATGGTATGAACTTGCAATAAAAGAAAACCTTAACGTTAATATGGGTGATTCAATTTATTT
>AUXO017838450.1_pt1 | contig 10612 bp, 8 predicted proteins | sample 768731 | NCBI WGS metagenome assembly AUXO01 (sample SAMN02715735, study PRJNA202380) | gut metagenome | biome: sheep rumen | host: Ovis aries | place: New Zealand: Palmerston North
AATGTATATGAACCATACTTCCTGCATATTTCAGATGACGAAAAGCGGTCTCCTCATTCCAGCGAAGAGAGTATAGTCTTTTGATCATCCCACTTGAAAACATATATGTGGGAAGATTGGTCACTACAGCTTATCAACCAGGTTTGCAAAAAGCTCAAAAAGGGCAAAGATGCATCCGTGATTGCTGATGAAGTTAAAGAAGATCAGGAATATGTAGAAATCATTATTGAAGTTGCCAAAAATTGCGCACCAAAATATGACGCGGAGAAAATACAGGAAGAGTTGGAACGGATGAAAGTTCCTGTTTGAATAAAGAAAATATCGTTATTTCACCCTGGGTATCAGTGATGCTCAGGGTATTTTTATATAAGGATGGAGAAAATTTAAATTATGAGCAAGGAGCTTTTAGTAGGTACTAATCCATCATCATTTTCAAGTGATTATATAGATGGTAAAATGATAACTGTATACGTGAGTTAGTTTTCTCAATTGGCAGGAGGGGCTAAATGGTCGTGAATAGAGAAAATTCACAGCGGTGTTTTGTTACCAGAGCGTCTTCTGGTGAAACGATAATAAGCATGTGCATAGGCAAAATGTCATATATTGTCGGCTATGAAATTAATAATTCATTTTGGATTAAAGCTGATCACTATGTACACAATCTTCAGATAGGCAATTATACATCCATTGGCCAAGAATGTAGATTTATTATTGATGTAGATCATGACATGAATAGTGTCTTTATGGGACACATTCAGGCTTTTGTCGGGGACGGAACAGGTAGAGAAGCAACCGGGCAGGTTCATAGGAGACTTCATCGAAAAGGCCAGATTTTAATAGGTAATGATGTTTGGATTGGCGATAGAGTAACGATTCTTGGAGGCGTAACTATTGGTAACGGTGCAGTAGTTGCTGCGGGAGCAGTTGTGACCAAGGATGTACCTGCTTATGCAGTGGTTGGCGGAAATCCGGCAAAGGTGATCAAGTACAGGTTTTCTGAGGATGTAATAGAAAAGTTTCAAAGAATCAAATGGTGGTATTGGTCCGAAGAGCAATTGCTTAACGCCAAGGAAGATATGTATGGAGACCCGGTAGCATTTGCTGAAAAATATGTTCAAAATGCTTCAGACAGTTTTATTGGCTCCGCTACAGTTCAGCTTCCGATGCGTGATTCAGGCCAAAAACACTATCTCTATGTAATAGATTTAAGAAATGATGCCCACCCAGTGTATTTTAATGTGTTGAATTCGTTTCGGGAAAAACGAAAGGATTCGGGGGATAAGCTTATTCTTTGTTATGAAAGCGGAAAAGGCGAAAAAGAGATGGTGGATCAATTGTTACAGAACAGTTACGCAGATATTGCCAAGGATATTATTCCTGTTGAAACCACTCTTGAGGATGTGCCTGCCCTCTTCAATCAGGTAGATTGTTTCATCACTAATCGTAAGATTGAAACTGTCCGTTATTGGGATTATGCGACAAGTTTTGGGATAAAAGTTATATCGGGTGTAGATGTGCCTGTTTTTCTGTAGGGATAAAACAACAAAGTATGGGGGTATTGTGTTGAGAGATCGTAATCAAATTGAACTTGATATTAAAAATAATCCGCTAAATGGTGATCATTACTTTGAATATGGGCTATGCCTTGAAGAGTTCAATCCCAAGCAGGCATATCTTGCCTTTGAAAACGCTATCTTTCATGGCTGTAAAAGTGATAATGCAAAAATCGCACATGAGCATATGGATAATTTGGCTGAGCAAGGCGATAGTGTGCAACCATGCTCTATTGTTATTTTGAGTTATAACCAGCGGGAATATACACAGAAATGTTTGGAAAGCATAAGAGACACAACACTAGAATCCTCGAGAGAAATTGTGATAGTTGATAATGCATCAGAAGATGATAGTTTGGAATATCTCAGAGAACAATCAGATATTGTTTTAGTGGCAAATGACTTTAATGCCGGCTTTCCTGGCGGATGTAATATTGGAATAAGGGCGTCTAAAAGGGAAAACGATATATTTCTGCTAAACAATGACACTGTTTTGTGTGCAAATAGTTTATTTTGGCTCCGGATGGGACTTTATGAGAGCGAGGATTTTGGCGCAACCGGCTCAACGTCCATGTCAAATTACAATCTCCAATCAGCTGTTGAATTTGGTCTTACTTTAGATCAATATCAGGAATTTGCTCTAAAAAACAATGTGCCGATGGAACGCCCCTATGAATTTAAGGTGTTCCTACTTGGATACGCAGTTTTGATAAAAAGAGATGTTTTAGAGTCTATAGGATATTTGGATGAACAGTTTAATCCTGGATACTATGAGGATAACGATTTAGGAATTAAGATTCTGCAAAAAGGTAAACAAAATGTACTTGTCCATAACTCTTTTTTGATTCATTGGGGTGGACAGACTTTTAATAAAACAGAAAATTCTTATCGCCGTTTGCTTGTTGATAAAAATAGAGCAAAGTTTAAGGATAAATTTGGATTTAACGCATTGGACATGAAGACAATTGATCCTTTTTATGGCGATCCTGCCCACATTGACATGGCAATCAAAAATGAGAATCTGGGGGAAGGCAGTTCCGTCTTAATAGTTGGGTGCGGACTGGGGGCTTCTTTGGCAAATGCAGGCTGGACTCATCCCACAATCGAAATCTATGGACTTGATAGAGGAGATGTTTGTGCGGGAATCTCTTCCCATCTAAAAGGATGCTCAATTGCTGAGTATAAAACAATTGATTCTAACCCGTTTAAGGAAAAGAAGTTTGACTTGATTATTATGGATGTATCCAATATTAAAAAGACTGATTTATCGTTGTACACCGAAGTTTTGAATGGAATGATAAAACAGGAGGGGACATTGTTCATTATTGTTAACAATCTGGCTTACTATGCAAATTGGTTATCAATCATGAAAAAGGAAGGTATACCTGATACAGTTAGAAATCCTGACTTGATATGGGAAAAAGACATTTATGACCTTATTAAAGCGTATGGATTTATCCCTTCCAAGTGGGTGTTTTTCTTTTCTTCATTTGTGAGTGATGAAAGTAAAAGAGTTGCGGAACAAATAAAGAGTAATGATATTCTTTCTGAAAAATTAGGTGTCTTTTTTAAGAAAAGCTAAAAGGAGCAATACTATGCAACGACAGGTTTCAGTGATCATTCCCTGCTATAACGTTGAAAAGTGGATTGAAAAGTGCTTTAGATCGGTAGTAGAACAAACAATTGGATTTGAAAATATTGAAGTGGTACTTGTTAACGATGCATCCACAGATGGAACGTTGGCTCTGCTGGAATCTTTTTGCATGAAATATCCGGACAACACACGTCTGGTTAATTTACCTGAAAACCAGGGATTGGCGAATGCACGGAATGCAGGAATGGATGAAGCGGAGGGCGAATATATTTCTCTCCTTGATGCAGATGACTGGATAGACGCATCTTGCTTGGAAAAAATGTATAAGATGGCTCAGGAAACCAAACTCGATTTGGTGATGTGTGGGTTTAAGTCGGTAGTGGACGAGTCAAATTGCAACCTAATACGTGGGGGAGAGGATTGGAAAAGAGATTTTTCCATAAAGGAAGACGTTAAGTGGTTTATTACGCATATGCCCCATTTAACGGTTTGGGCTGCGCTATACAAAAGAGCTGCTTTAGTCGAGCACAACCATCGCTTCCCTGAAAATTGCAGAATGTCAGAGGACGTATATTTTTCGGGGCTAACGCCTTTTCTTTTGAACGGGTGTTATTTTGTCAATGAAGGATTATATTACTATCGAAATCATTCCGGAAGCTTAAGCAATGATGCTATCTATAATTCCTCCAAAAACCGAGGCATAGTAAGTGCTGGAGAGGCTTTGCTTGATGAATTAAAAAAACGCGGTATTTATGAAACTGTTATGACGGATTACCACCATGAAATAGGTGCTTATCTGACCGGACCTTGTTTCTTTCATGTTATGGATGGCGTGTATCAGGAAATTGGATATTACAGAGATTTTATCCTTAAGTATTTCCCTGATATTTTGGATAATCCATATTATCAGATTTTGGATGATAGACACAGAGGGTATATGCAATTTCTCCAGACCAAAGTGCCAAAGAGGAACATTGCCGATGTGAAGGAAGAAATACGCCAGACTCCTGACCGTTATGAACTATATGAGCAACTTGGCGGATGCCTGTATGATACAAATCTGAAGCAGTCATACCTGTGCTATGAGCATGCTTATGAACTCTGTAATGATGAGAAAAAGAGACGGGAATTGATACTGGTACTTCGCCGGATTGCCAGTGTTGGTGGTGCTGTCCCCAAAACAGCAATTGTAATCCTGAATCATAACCTGAAAGATATGACCAGAGACTGCGTCGAGAGCATAAGAACTACAACAGATGAAATATCCCGGGATATCATTCTCGTTGACAATGGTTCAACTGACGACAGTGTAGATTTCTTTAGCAATCAGGCAGATATAAAACTGGTTGCCAGTAAAGAAAACCTAGGGTTCCCTGGTGGATGTAACCGTGGGATAGAAGTTTCGGAAAGCTCGGAAGATATACTCCTTCTTAATAATGATACTGTTTTATGTGATCATTCCTTATTCTGGCTTCGAATGGGGCTATATGAGAAGGAATCAAACGGTATTGTGGGAGCGGTTAGTAATCAGGTGCTCATTCAACAACTGGTATGTGAAAACCATAGGGATTTGGAGTATTACCTGAAGGTAGCCAGAGAACGCAATGTTCCTAACGACAAGGCTTTGCAATATTGCTTTATAGTATCAGGCTTTGCAATGCTAATCAGGCGTGAGACCCTCTCAGAAATTGGCTATATGAACGAAGCCTTTACCCCGGGGCACTACGAAGATTGCGATATATGCTTGCGTGCAATTATCAAAGGGTGGCAGGTAGCAATTGTTCATAATAGTTTTATCATTCATTGGGGAGGTAAATCCTTTACCAATGCATCTATAGACTATGGAGAGGTGTTAAGCAGGAACAGAAAATATCTGGAGGACGTATATGCAATAAACAGTGACAATTATACAGTCCCTGATTACATATTAGATGGACTTAATGCTTTGAAGAATATAAGCAGTGTCAGGAGCGTTTTGGCTATTAATTGCGGAGATGCACTTTCGCTGCTGACATTTAAATGGCAGCATCCGGAAGTAAAAGTCGTGGGTGTAGATACACATGGACATATTGCTATGTACGCCGGAAAGCAGGAAACCATAGATGTATCTGTTTACTATGATGTACGAGATTTGCTGATTAAAGAAGAAAAGTACGATGTTGTAGTTTTGTGTTTGCGTAAAGATGATCCAATAGATATTTCAGGATATTGGAACTGCGTGACTAAGTATCTCAGTGATACTGGCACATTGGTTGTGATTGGTGACAACTGCTATCATTATAGGAATTGGCTTTCATACTACAGAGATGGCAAGAATCCTGAGTATCCAAATGGAGGATTTCGCACCATAAATGACATGGATGGTTTTCTTAATGCACATGGCTATAATGTTATCACATGGATGACTGTTTATGGTCAGCCCACAAATGATGGGGTAAAAGAGGAGGTAAGACAGGCTGCAGAGAAAATTGGCATTAGTTGGGAGAATGCATCATCAAAGGCATACGCAGTCATGGCGGGAAGAGCCGCTGGAAAGTAATGAAGGGGGTGCATAACTGCACCCCCAAAAATTATGACATAAAACTATTGATATAATCCGTACACTTTTTTTCGACATTTTCAATGGAGAAGTCCTTTGCCAGTGCATAGGATGCTTTATGAAAACATTCAAGGCGCTGTGAATCAGAGAACATCATCTGTATTTTTTGGACAAACTCGTTGATTATGTGACTCTGGTATTGCTTATCATTAAAGCGAGAGAAGTCTGCATCAATAAGATAACCGTTTTCTTCTGGCTTTATAAAGAGTGAGTTTCCATATCTTGCCTTAAATCCAATCATTGCGGTTCCGGCACTGACAGCTTCCAAGAGAGTGATGCCAAATGTTTCAATGGTAGAAGCGGTCAAATATACTTCATAATTATCATAGATGTTTGAAACATCACAATATCCCTTTAACGTTATATAGGAAGATGCCTGTACGTCTTTGAGCAGAGCCATCAGCATTGAAACATATTCCGGGGTTCCGGCTCCATAAATATCAAGTGTTAGCTCCGGAATTAGTTCATGTGCCTGTGCGACGGCTCGGATCAAAAGGTCGATATGTTTACCTGGGTCCAGGCGAGAAACAGTAAGCAGGGAAAAAGGCTTGCGCTCCGAGTCTTTTTTGCATATTTTGGTTCCGAAAACCGGCAGAGCTTCGACATTAGTCATGGGAAAATGGTATTTTTCTATAGCATTTTTTACATCATTTTTTTGCTCAATTGTAGAGACAAGAATTGCGTCTAATTCATCTGCATGCTGAAAATAGTAAAAATACTCAGGATTTAAGCCACAGAAGTTTGGGCTTTCATAGTTCAGAAATTCATGCCCTGAATGAAGAAAAACGAGGATGTGAGCCTTGTTTCTGCATAAAAAGAGTGGCTCGATATAATTCATATACCCGGGGCGATGAATAATTATCAGGTCATCTTCTGAAAAGCAAAAACTCTGCATAGCTGTTATTAGAAATTCTTCTTTGGAACAAACTTTGCCGTCCGGAAAAACATACTGTTCATTGTCATCCTTGTTATAGATAATATCATAAGCTACTGAACCGTCCGGTTTGAAAAATGTTCTTCTACATATGACAGCGTCAGAGATTCCGTTGTTTTCAATCTGGCGATAATAATCAATATAAAGCGGTCTGTCGGTGAATGCTTCCAAGCATGTGATTTTGTCATTGGAACGATATTCCCTGGTTTGAATCTGTGCTCCGCCAATTGAGGCGTTTCCGGCTACTGAAAAATGTGCACAGATCATATCTTGCCAATCAATGCCAAGATCTGCGTATTTTTCTAGAAAATAGTTGTTGGGGATATCAGTAAATACATACTTCAGAGATGCTTTTGTCTTTTTGAAATAGCTGTGCAGCGTGCCGATAGAGTGATCGACACCACTAAATGAATAACCAACAAGTAAACTGAATATATAAATGTTCATAATTAGTATTCACCTCACTACAAAATTGTTTGTAGTATTTCCAAATCTTTGCCATTTTCTTCGGATTGACGGTTTAAATAATCAGCAAAAAACGAGGAATCTGTAGATAATTGATATAGCTTTTTTGCAAATGAATCGTAATCTCCCTTTGGAAATGTACATTCAGGGAGCACGTAATCTTGGTTGTGAATGGTATCTGTAAATCCCATCAGCAAAATTGGCGTGCTGGCTGCTAATATAACAGCATCAAATATCTCGTAATAGTAATTGATGTCAAGGTAGAAACTGCTGATCATAAAAAGTTCATGTAGTTTTTGGAAAGAAATATTGGGGTAAACCTTCACATTTTTATACTGTTCATAGGATAGAAGCGTAGGGGAAACAGAGGTGTTGGCTGCTACGTGGAAGGTGATATGTGGGCTTTCCTGTGCCAGTTCAGCAAGACCCTCGACCTGGTCAGACATGGTCAGAGTCAGCGCGTGCAGATGGGCTGGTAAAGTGCGATTCTTTTTGTTTACATATTTGATCATGTGGGCAGATTGAGGTAGCGATGCTCCATGATTTTTGGTGGATTCATTATTCATTAGAAGAATATGATTAGGTATATTGGTTAGAGTGGGGGCTTCCGTATACTGCTGGTATTCCCTTCCGTTTTGGAAGAGAACGATGTCAGTTTGTTTATCCAATAGATTTTCATGCATCAAAAGATTGGCCTGCTTTGCTGTAGTGGGGACTATGCGTTTACCGGTTGAGTGCATAGTGGCTAAGCAATAGGATGTAAGATCATCCATTCCTGAAAAAGTAGAAATAATATGGCCGTTCTGAATCAGACAATATGTGTCAGTGTCATAGGAATAATTTAGAATGGGCTTGTTGTCAGCTGAATAATAACTTCTGCATATAGCTTCTGAGTTATCATTATAAAAATCAGAAAAAGAAATGAACCCGTAACGGTTGTAATAGTCAAGGCGTATAATATTACCATTTTCATCCAGGCGCTCTACACGATCTGCGCAAATGTCGGGGCTACCGTTACGAAACCAGATGGTGCCTTTCTTTTTCCCGAGATGACAAATGTACCCATAAACGTTGGAGTTTGAAATGATTGAATAATGGGGAGGAATTTTTACGCAAGGCAAAGGTGTATCTAAATAAGCCTGGGGAAGTGGAGATATGAGGTTAATAATATAATCAAATATAGAGATGAACCCATCAGGAAGAAAACGATCATCGTTTATTACCACATAGGTAATAGATGCTCCGGTTTCTGCAAGAGTGTTTTGAAGTGCAAGAGATATATCCGAAAATGAATCAATTAAAATATACATTTCAGTATCCTATTATGACTTGATTATGTTAATAAAGCTTTAAGGGGATGGGGTTAAGCCCAATATCCCCCTTGTGCGCTATTTAGAAGTCTGGGAATCACGAAATAATCCGTTCCACTAGTAAGACCTGAAGCATTTAGAATTTCCAATGCTTTTCCGTCTGCTTCTTCAGGTAGTACGAAAAAAATGTATTTGTCTTTATGAAGGAACTGCAGCTCGCTGATTGACTTACAAGGTAATCCGTATCTTTTCATTGAACTCATCTCAGATTCGGTGCAAATACAAAAATCACCGTCCTGAGGAGGTAAAATGTTCATAAGACTAGTCATGCTTAATGACCTGTGACCAATATAAACTTTGTTTACAGATTTTTGGGCTATTTTTGTAAGAGCGCCCTGCAGCATATCTACTTTGTCGCGCAAGGTATTTAACCCACGAAATAGATCTGTTGCAACTGGTCCGTATCCCCAAGGTGTTTTCTGCCTATATTCCATATATTTCTTATCAAACTCAGTGGGGGCATAGAAATTGATATGACGTTGTCCCATAAAATGGTATATCTTTGCTTTGCCAAGAGCTGTTTCGGGTTTTCTCTCGTAGCGGGTAAAGCAGTTCCATTCGGGATCTAATAGCATGGTTTCATCTTTAAACAAATAATTTAAAGCATCTTGATCGGGCATTTCGCTTTCCGGGTGCTTGGAGAAATAGTCTAATGAAAGCGGAAGTAAGTCACCTTTGGCTCTGATTTTATCTAAATCCATTAAAAGGACACCGGAATTGAAGTATTTTTCTTTGGCTACCGAACCATCTCTTACAATATCAGGGCGGGATATGCCATTTTCAAATCCAATGTCATGAACTGCTCCCAAAGAGCACTCCTGTAGATCGGTATTCCACAGTTCTTTTATATCATGTTCAATCATTAAATCTGCATCCAGATAGATTATTCGGCTTATATTAGGAAGCGTTCTGGGAATAATCAATCGGAAAAGACTGCCTATTGAGTAGTGCTGGAGAAAATCATTTTTTACGTTGAACTCGTCTGGCTCTACAATATGAAACTGGGCCAGAGCACCATAGTTTGCGGCCAGTAGGCTAAGCAGGTCTTTATTGTGTATTGAAACCGTGTCATCGCAGAAAATATGAATGCATATGCTTGAAGATGTGTGTTCAAGGAGTGACAGCATAGTGGTGCCGACAAAACTGCTGTAGGTGCCGGTTTTGTCATGTAGTCCGAATGCAACGTGTATATATTCTGTGTCCTGAACCGGATTTTGCACATAGTCATGCATGCCCACCAGAGAAACTGCTTCTAAGAGATTCTTTTTTATGATGGTATCGGAAATTCGCCTATTCATGCCTGCTGTAATTTGAGCGTCTGGATGAATACCCTTTTTTAGGGCATCGCTTAGAATATCTGCGCTTGTTGCAACTAACAGATCGCAGAACAACCATGATAGATCTTCATAGTGTGTTGAGTCAGTCAACATGACTATTACCCTCGTATCGCGGCGGCCTCTTATTTTTTTTATGAGCGTGTTTTCGTATTTGCTTCCATTTTCAGTTGGAAACTGCAAAATCACAGTATCACCACGCTGAACTGAACTTGTGATGCCATCAATTCTTTTGCCAAGCTCCTGTTCGGTATCAGTATCCACTGGGTAAAGGAACAGGCCTAGTTCGTTAATGCCAAGCTCACGGCCGATTTTTGCAATGTATTGCTGATTCTCATAGTTGTTACCGGACAGATTAATCCCGTAAAGATTAGAAATATGAATCATATTTGTTTTCTCTCCAGTCCAAAAAAGTATGAATATCACAGCCCTATATGTTTTAATCTAACATAATTGTGTATTAATTGGAATATAAGGATTAAGTCTAAAATATTTATAAAAAATCGATTTTAATTCCATTAAATCACAAAAAATCCGTAAATTATGATGGGGGGTATGATGGGGCGCTTGATACAGTATTACCATGAAAGGAATGTATGATGAAAAACCGTGAATCTTTGAACAACAAGAATACGTTCATCGTCAAAGTTGAGTACTGTCAGCATGGAACCTGGCAGGGACAGTTGATATGGGCTGAGGAGAACAAAACGGTACGTTTTAGAAGCGCCCTTGAACTTGTCAAACTTATGGAGGAGGTGATTGG
>AUXO018705277.1_pt1 | contig 10612 bp, 12 predicted proteins | sample 768731 | NCBI WGS metagenome assembly AUXO01 (sample SAMN02715735, study PRJNA202380) | gut metagenome | biome: sheep rumen | host: Ovis aries | place: New Zealand: Palmerston North
CTTGTTTACATCTTCCTTTTCAACATCTAATAAATCTATTGCTGTCTTAAGTGAACGATTAAGAGCTGTAAGCATAAACTTTATATATGCCTCTGACTTCTCTTTTACTTGTCTTTCTTCTAGTGCTGTTAAATAACGTTTTCTATCAATAGGTCTTATAATGATAGGGGATAATCCAGCACTAAGCAAAATAAGGTTCATAAGAAGTCTTGATGTTCTTCCATTACCATCAATAAAAGGATGTATAGAAACAAGTCTATAATGAGCTTCAATTGCTTTAATTTCATCAATATCTTTTGTATGCTTTAACCAATTAATAAATTCTGCCATTAAATCTGGTACTTTTAAAGGATTAGGTAATACAGTTTGAGAACCAGAAATCCTAACTCTAACATTTCTATAAAAACCAGCATTATTGTTATCTATACCAGCCAGAATAATTTTATGTATTTGTAGAATAGTAGCTTCTGTGATTTCAGCATTACTTTTTGCATAATCCCAAATAAATTCAAAAGCCTTTGCGTGGTTAACAGCTTCCATATAATCCTTTACTGGCTTGGATGCTGTCGTAATATTTTCTTCAATAGCAAGAGCAGTTTCGCGTCTAGTTAAAGTATTACCTTCAATAGCATTAGAAGTATAAGCTAATTCATTTTTAAGCCAATTATATAAGGTATTCTTGTTTTCTTTAACAGAAAGCAACTTTTGTAACTTCTTTTTGTTATCCGCAATCTTTTTTAATAATTCATCCATAATAAACCTCATACTTCATAGTTCTAATATATTGAAAGTATAAAGTATAAATATTTAAGAGTCAAGTTCATAGTTTAGGATTATGCAAACTATGAAGTATCAGTAATAATCATATCCGAATTATAGTAACCAAGAACTTCTTTCTATATCCCTTTAAAAGCATGATTTACGACAGTTGCAATTATCGAGTTTTCTGCCAATTATTCATCATTAAAGTGAAAAACTAGTTACGAATGGTATAGGATTAATATTCTCCCAACCAAAATTAGAGATTTTTAGAAAATTTGAAAAAAATGATGAATATGGTAAAACATTAGGTAAACTCTATATTGGAGCAGTTTTCGAGAATAGTTATGAATGGTATAGGATTAATACATAGTCGAAATGGATTGACCGATTTCTGCGGTTTAGAAATTGTTCGGGAATGGATACAAAACGCCCACCAAAAATCAAGAAACCGTCCGTTGGGCGGTTTTTTTCATATAAATTTAAGAAAACCGAGTAGTGTAGTCTAATCTAATTACAGGAATTTTGGTTGAATTTGGATAAACTTCATATCAATTTGTTCTTGATTTGTTCCGTATTTTGTGGTATAGTAAAAGCATCTAATGGGATAAGTGTATATATGCTTATCCTATTTTTTTTGCCTTTGGTTAATCCAAGGGCTTTTTTATTAACTTAAATTATGGAGGAAAAAATGAGTAAAATTTTTGAGATAATTTGTGATGATGGAGTATGTTCAGAATGCCAAAAGTATGCTGGAAAATTTAATGAAATACCTGAGCATATTCCACCATTCCATCCAAACTGTAAATGTAAATTGCTGGAGGTGGATATAGAAAATGAAATCCAATTAATTTCTGAAATTAGTGAAAGTAATTGTAATTTAGATGATGTCATAAAAGTAAAAGAAAAACTCTATAAGTTAGGATATTATATTCCTGAAAAATTTGAAGATAAAACTTTTACACAATATCCAAATGAAAGTTTATTTAATGCTATTGCAAATTTTCAAAAAGATATGAACTTACCAGTAACTAAGATTATTAAACCTAATGATATAACAGTTGATGCAATTAATAATATTTTTAATACTTGTAATTCTGATTTAATTTTTAAAATGAAAAAAGATAATGAATTCCAAAAACTTGTTTCAAATATATTGAAAAATGAAGGAGGTTATAAACCAAAGGACGATATAGATAGAGGTGGTGAAACAAATCTTGGTATATCGGAACTTTGGTATCCAAATGAAGATATAAAAAATATGAATAGACTTAAGGCTTCTTATTTTTATTATAGAGATTATTATATAGGACCAAAAATTTACAAACTTCCACTAAAATTAAGAGAGATAGTCTTTGATAATGCAGTAAATCAAGGACAACCTACGGCAATTAGAAATTTACAAAAAGTATTAGATGTAAAAGTTGATGGAGTAATTGGTCCAAAAACATTGAATGCAGTTGAAAAGAGTTCTTTTGAGGGATTGAAAGTTTTATTAAAAAATAAAATAAGAGAAACATATAATAATATTATTAAAAATGATCCTAAGCAAATATTTAACAAAAATGGTTGGTTAAATAGGGTAAATAGATAATAAATTATTTTGGATTATAGGGGTGTAAATTGTATAACTTTAAATAAAGAATATTTTTATTTGTTTTTGGATTACAGTGTTTTTCAAAACTTATAGGGGAGTTGTATTTTTCTATACACTCCCTATTATCACCTATAGATACATAAAAAATATATTCTTCTTTGTCGTCAACTCGCAATTTGTCTTTTATCATTTTTATATATAAAATATCAGCAGAAACTGATCCACATTCAATAATAATAGTATCATCAGTTTGTAAAATGATTTTATTACAAATATACATAGAATTTTTTTGAGTTTTCAAATTACCTTCCACAATGTAAAAACCGCCAAAATCACTTTTGTTTATGGATATGTGATAGTATTGGTTTGTATTACTAAGAAACGATTTTCCCATATAACCAATAAATTCTTTACCCAATAAATCTTTTTCAATAGATAATTTTTCATCTGGTTTTATTTGAGGATGAAGTTTTGTTGGAACAAGACTTGCCATGACAGGAAGAGAGGAAAGAAGAAACAACAATGTAAAAACTTTTTTCATCATAGAAAGCATGTTAGCTCATATTTTTATATTTGCAATATAAAAAACTTATAGGGCGAACTGATTTTACCCAAAATCAACTTGATTCTATCTTAATATTTTTATATAATGTCGGTGGTGGAGAAAAGTTTGCTAAATCTGAATTAAGATATATGCTTAAAAATGGTTTAACAGGAATAAATCCTCATACTGGAAAAACTTTGGAACAGGAATTTAAAGAATGGAATACTTCAGATGGAGTTTTTATGAGCGGCTTAAAAAATCGCAGAAAAAAAGAATGGGATTTGTTTATAAAAAAATAACTTTTGTTTTTTTCTTCTTGTTTTCTTTGTGGGCTTTTCCTTGTTTTGCTGTAGATGAAATAAGTGGTAATGATATTTGTAAAAAAGAAGAAGTTAGTACTTTTATAAAATTTTTGGAAACTGCTGTTTGTGATGTTAAAACTGATAATGAAAAGTGGCTAGATGAGTGTTTGCAACATGCAGGAAATTGTTATGGTAGTTCTTCAAAAATTTGTTTTGGAACTCAAATAAAAGCATGTAATGAGGTATTGGAAACAGTGTATCAAAAAGCACTTGATAGAGCAAATCAAAAAGAGTGTGATGTGGGTAATAAAGAAGAATATTGTGAAGAAAAAAGGCTTAGAGTATCACAATCTTATTGGCAAAAATTTGTAGAATTTAATTGCAAAATAGATGTTGATTTTAGTGGAAGTATTTCAGGAATTAAATATTATAAATGTCAATTAAATGAAATAAAAAATCGTATAAAACAATTACAAAAATTTTACTAATAATGGGATAAGTGTATATATGCTTAACCATTCTACTTTTTAAACCATTGTAAAGCATTTAAAAAATCTTGTAAAATAAGTTTTGTTTGTTTTACAGCATTTTCTTGAGATTTTATATCAAGTATACTCCCACAATTATCTGGACATCCATTATATAACCAAAGAATATCCCATTGTAATTGATGAATTGAATTTATATGAGTATCGAAATTTGTCTTTAACTCATTTGCATTTTTTGAGTAATGGGTGTCTATTATATTATATGCAATTTCTTTATAACAATTAGTAGTTATTTGATAGATTTCTTTTATTCCTATTGTTGTTAAAGATTTATCTGAATTAAATAAATTTTCTTGTTCTTTATCACAATTTTTAATTTGAGAATTATATTTTTCGATAACAAAATCTATATCTTCTGCCCATACAGGAAGAGAGAAAAGAAGAAACAACAATGCAAAAACTTTTTTCATCATAGAAAGCATGTTAGCTCATATTTTTATATTTGCAATATAAAAAACTTATAGGGCGAACTGATTTTACCCAAAATCAACTTGATTCTATCTTAATATTTTTATATAATGTCGGTGGTGGAGAAAAGTTTAAAAAATTACGAAAGATAAAAATAGTAACGAAAGGGTAATAAAAATGAATAAACCTGTTATTAAAAATATTATGTGGGATGTTGATGGTGTGCTTGCAAATCTTGATCATGCATATTTCAGATTTTTAAAGGAACATCCTAATTATAAAGATGATTACAAGGATTTAAAATGGGAAGATTTGCCAAAGGCTTTGCCAATAGATCCAAAATTTGGTTCTTTGGAGCTTACTTCTCATCCAACAAAAGGTAAAGAATTTAATGAAGATTTTTGCCATAACAGTGGAGAAATTTATTTTGATCGTCCTCTTTATCCAGATGTTGTTGATACATTGACTGAACTTCATAAAAAAGGATATTTGCAACTTACTATGTCATCTGGTTTCAATGCTGAAGTAAAAAGAAAGATGATTGCTGATACATTGGGCGATAAACTTTCATTTGTTCATATTGAAGTTGTTGAACATCAAAAGTCAACAAAGGATGCTGGTCATGGAAAGGCTATGGTTGGTGAAAAAGAACAAAGAATTATTGAATGTTTGAAAAAATACAATCTTAAACCAGAAGAAACAGTTTTGGTTGATGATAGAATTTTCAACTGTCAAACTGCTGTAAAGGTTGGTATGCATACTGTTCGTTGCCGTCCTGGTTTTACAACTGATACACCAGCCGATGTAAAGGCAACTTTTGATGCAGAAGTAAAGAGTGTTGCAGAATTCAAAAATTGGCTTTTGAATAACACAAATTTTTTAAATTCAGAAGAGTTAAAAAAACAAAACGAAAGATAGGTAAAAATGAGTAAAGTTATAACAATGATTCCAGTTAGGATGGCGGCAACTCGCCTTCCTAATAAACCACTTTTAGATATTAACGGAAAACCTCTTATTCAAAGAGTTTATGAAAATGTTCGCAAGGTTATTCCTGGGGATGTTGTGGTTGCCGCTGGTGACCAGGCTATTGTCGATGAATGTGCAAAGTTTGGGGCAAAGGCTGTTTTAACTGATCCAAAACTTCCAAGTGGAACAGACAGAATTGCTGCTGCATTAAAGGAAATTGATCCTGATGGAACAAAGTATGACATAGTTGTAAACTTTCAAGGTGATAATATCAATGTTGATCCAAGTGTTTGTCTTCCTCTTGTAAAAATGGTTGAAGATACTGGTTGTGATATTGCAACATGTGGTATGGTTTTTAAATCTGAAAAAGATGTTGAAAATCCAAATAATGTAAAAATTGTTATGGGTATAAAGGATGGTGAAACAGAAGGTCGTTGTGTTTACTTTACACGTGCAAATGCACCATATATTCGTAATCCTGAAAAATCAAAATCTCATAATTTCTATCATCATATTGGTATTTATGTTTACAAGGCTGAATCTTTGAAGCGTATGGTATCACTTCCTGTTGGTGTGTTGGAGGATAGGGAGGCATTGGAACAACTTCGTGCGATTGAAGATGGTATGACAATTCGTGCAAAAGTTATAAGCGGAATGAAACTTATCCAAGAAGCTCCTGCTGATATCAATACAATCGAAGAGTATGAAGAAGCAAAAAAGTGGATTAAGTAAAAGTAAAAAAAATAAATGAAAAAACAAAAAAAGAGAGAGATTATTCTCTCTCTTTTTGTTCTTCTTTAAGTGCTTCTGTTATGGCACCAAAAAATTGTTCAGATACAGTAGGAATTTTTTTATCACCAATTTGTTTTATAGCATTACTTGGCATATTTTTCATAGGTTTTGCAAGATAGTTTCTTCTTTCATTATACAATATTTTGTCGCCAGGTTTTGCTGTATTAGTAAACTGAACACCATCAACATAAAATGTTCTTTCGATTGTATTTAAATTACCATCTAAATCAATATCAAATTTAGTTTTGTTATCCAAACTTTCTGCATTTATAACTGTTCCTTGAATTGGTGTAGATTTCATTTCTTCTTTAGGAAGACGGCATCCCCTTAAGAAAATAAGAAATAATGCACATTCAATAGTAAATCCTGTAAAGTTCCACAACAAACTTAAAGCAGGATTTGGTTTTCCATCTATTTTGACAGTTGTTGTATCAAGTAATTTGAACGGGTTTGGAAGAATATTCATTTTTTTCCTTTTTGTTTAATGTTCTTTTTCTATTGTGAATTGAATCACATTGGATATATATACAAAAAGAAAAATATTTTGTCAATATAATTTAATATATCTTATTTTATCTTATCTTATCTTATCTTCCATTTCCTTGTAATGAAAGTTGGGAGTTTAGATTATTTTGATTTAATTTTTGGGTTGCTTTGATTAAAGCATCTTCCTTTTTCTTTTCATTTTCAAGTTTAAGTTTTTTGATTTTATCTTCGAATTCTTTTTGTGTTTTTATAGAAAAAATTTCATCTTTTGAGATAGTAATATCACCCAATTTAATTGATGCGATATTATTTCTAAGACTTATCATATTATTTTTTACAGTTTTATCTGAAACTTGAGTATTTACATATGCATCTGAAAATGTAAACAATGTTTCGATTGCAGATTTTATATATGTATCAGTTTTTCCATCAATATTTAGGATGAATGGAACTTCACCATTTGCTTTCATATAATCTATTGTTGCAATTATTGAGTGAGCAACAAGATATTTATTTATATCTGTGTCTTTTTTATGGGATAAAGTTATAGTATTTGTTTGTGTATTTGCAGTAACTTTATTATCTATTTTTTTATCGTTACTTTTGTATTCTATTACAGACTTGTCGCCAATTTTTTGAACAGTATTTTTATATTTTACCTCTTCACCGTTTTCATCATCAGTAATTTCAATTTTACCATCAGTATAGGAAATATCATTTTGTTCCATTCTGTTTAAAAGATAGGTGAGGGGGTGAGATGCCTTTTCATTAAGTGTTTCTGAAACTGTTGCTTTGGCTTTTTTCTTAATTACTCTTTTAGATTCAATTTGTTCGGATATTGTTGCAACGGGAATTTCTTTTTTATTTGTATCTGAAATAATTTTTTTATAATCTTCAGGAAATTCGGTTTGAATATTTCCCATTATTAAAGCGAATGTTTCATTTGTAAATTCATTATCTTGTGATAATGGGGTTAAAATTTTTTTTGCCATTTCAGGAGAAATATTTTTTAGAAATGTAGAAATATTATCTAACTGGTCGATTATATTATCGTGATCTGAATCAAGAGATTTCATATAATTTAGCAATTTCTCAAAATTTTTTGATTCATTAGATCCTGTTTTTGATGCAATAATTTCGGCAATTTGTTTCATATATCTAAGCATTTCTAAATTCCCTTTTTGTATATATTTATTGCTTTTATTATATCACAAAAATAGATAATGGTCAATATTATTTAGAAAGCTGGGTTCTGAAAAATGTGCGTTGTCTTTTTGCATATTGACGAGTAAGAAGGTTTAATTCTGCTTTTGCCTCATCAAGAGTTAATTTATTTGCAAGATATCGCCATATTGTGTTTACGCCAATAATTTTAAATATAGGTGCATCGTCAGGATATTCTTCACAAAGAATTTTTTTAACTTCGTCAACGACGCCATTTTTGAACATTTCTTCGGTTCTAAGATGAATTCGTTTTTCAAGTTCTGGCATTTCAAAATCAATGATTTTTAAATCAAAATCTATGTTAGGAAGTGGACGAATTTTCTTTTGTTTCTGCCATGCGGAAAGTGGGGTTCCTGTTGCACGAAAAACTTCAATGCCTCGTAAAACTCTTTGTTTATCAGATGGTTTAACTTTTTTACATAAGTCAGGATCATATTTTTGAAGTATTGCATAAAGATCGGCATTTTTTGCATGGGCACCTTCACGACGGACTTGTTCACGAATGTTTTCAGGTATTGTTGGAATAACGGAAAGACCTTCGGTTAATGCCTTTATATAAAATCCAGTTCCACCAACAATATATGGTGTCCTATTATTTTTTAGTGCAGTTTCAATTTCTTGTTTTGCATATTCAATCCAGATGGAGGCATCCATACGCTTTGCTCCATCATAAAATTGGTAAAGTTTATGAGGAACAGTTTCATAATCAGATTGCGTAGGGCAGGCACTTAAAATAGGAAGTTCGCGATAAACTTGTTGGCTATCGGCATTTATTATTACGCCATTGTTTTCAAGTGCAAGGTTTATTGCCATAGAACTTTTGCCACTGGCTGTTGGTCCACAAATGATATATGCTTTTTGATTCATAAATTCCTCTTGAATTTTTTTATTACTTTAGCAATAATAAAACAAAAATAAAATATAATCAAAGGATTTTTATGTTTGGAAAATTAGGATCAAAAATTTCATCGATTTTTTCGGGAAAAAAACTTGATGAAAATATGTTGGAGGAGTTGGAAGAACTTCTTATTACATCAGATATTTCTTATGATACTGTTTTACAGTTGATAAATGTGGTTAAAAAACAAAAGTTTGGCAGAGATGTTACTTCGACTGATATAAAAAATATTTTAAAACAAGAAATGTTAAAAATTCTTAAACCAGCAGAGGGTAAATTTGACACATCTATTGCAAATCCGTTTTCGGTTGTGATGATTGGCGTGAATGGAAGTGGTAAGACTACAACAATTGGAAAACTTTCAAACCTTTTAAAAAATAAAGGGAAAAAGGTTTCGGTTATTGCCTGTGATACCTTTAGAATTTCCGCAACTGAACAATTAAAGGAATGGACTGATAAGGTTGGGGTTTCATTATTTTTTCGTGACAATACTGATCCATCAGGGCTTGTGTATGATGGATATAATCAGGCAAGGGCTCAGGGAAGTGATGTTATAATTGTTGATACTGCGGGGCGACTTGCAAATAACGAATCACTTATGGCTGAACTTCAAAAAATTATCAGGACTATGAAAAAGGTGGATGAAAATGCCCCAACGAAAACTGTTTTGGTTTTGGATGGAAATGGTGGTCAGAACAGTCTTCTTCAAATGGAAAAATTTGGTGCGGATATTAAAATTGATGGTTTTGTTATTACAAAGACCGAGGGTTCATCAAAGTCTGGTTTTGTGATTTCTCTTATTCAAAAATACAACCTTCCTATTTACTTTATTACTGATGGTGAAGGGGTGAATGATATTCATAAATTTGATGCGGAGAAGTTTATTGATAATTTATTAGAGATTTAAACTTGCATAAAAGAAAAGAATCCTTTATAATTGTGAGTAAGAAAGGTTTTTAATATGAATAGTGGATCGCGTGAAAAAATTATTGATGCTGCAGTTTATGAATTTGCCAAAAAGGGTTATGATCCTGTGACAACCCGTGATATTTGTGCGAGGGCGGATATCAATATTTCTGCTATTTACTATTATTTTAAAAACAAGCGTGGACTTTATGAAGAAGTTCTTCGTTATGTGGTTGAGGTTATAAATTCATATCTTGGTGATGTGATTAAGGAGTATGATGAATTTAAAAAATATACGCCGATTGCATCGGAATGCAGAAAAATGCTTCAACAGATTATACACAAGTTTATTGAGGGAATTTGTCTTCCTAAGGTGCCAAAGGAAATTGTGACAATTTACCTTATGGAATATGTAAAACCTTCGGAATGTTTCTATATTTTTGAGGAAAATTTGAATAAGGTGTATATGCCTATTATTTCGGATTTACTTATGGAAGCAAATGAGGGTAAAATGACCGAAGAAAATGCAACACTTTCTACATTTATGCTTTTTTCACAAATTTTCAATGTTGCGGTGCGAAAAGATTCTATTTCAAAGATGATGGGATGGTCAAATTATTCTGAAAAAGAAATAAAAAAGATTTGTGAAGTAATAGATAACAGCTTCATTTTATAGGCTTTTTTTATTTTTAACAAAAAATTCAAACAAACGCTTGATTTATTTTTTTATTAGGTGTATAGTCCTATTATGTTTAACAAAACAAAAAGGATTTTATTATGAAAAAAGTTTCTATGTTGGCTTTGGCTTTTGTGATAGCATCAAAGGGGGCTATGGCTGGTGGTTTTTCACTTTCTGAATATTCAACAACATCACTTGGTCGTGGTTTTGCCGGTATGGGTGTTGTTGGTGATGATTATTCTGCAATTATTTCTAACCCTGCAGGTATGACACTTGTTCGTGATGGTATGCAAATTGGTGCAAGTTTTATTGATATTTATGCAAATATTGATGACAATACCAACTCAAATAATAGTGATTCATTGAATATATTTTCTGCTGTTCCATCATTTTTTGTTCAGACAAGTTTGACTGATAAATTAAAGGGTGGTTTGGCATTCTATACTCCATACGGTATTGGAACTGATTATGATAGAAATTGGTGGGGTAGGGATGAAGCATTG
>AUXO015809503.1_pt1 | contig 10611 bp, 9 predicted proteins | sample 768731 | NCBI WGS metagenome assembly AUXO01 (sample SAMN02715735, study PRJNA202380) | gut metagenome | biome: sheep rumen | host: Ovis aries | place: New Zealand: Palmerston North
TTTTTCAGAAATTGTTTTGTGCGTAACTTGCTGAAAATCAGGTTTACGTCAAAATGATGGTTTACAAGAGCTTGGCATCTTTGGCAATGATTATGATACACCTGATGGCACAGGAATACGCGATTATATCCATGTCTGCGATTTGGCTTCAGGCCATGTGGCAGCTTTGAAGGCTATTGAGCGCAATTGTGGCCTTGGCATTTATAACCTTGGTACAGGTCATGGCTATAGCGTTCTTGATGTCGTTAACGCTTTTATTAAGGTAAATGGTGTTGACGTGCCGTTTGTTATTAAGCCACGTCGAACTGGTGATATTGCTACCTGCTATTGCAATCCTGCCAAGGCTAAGGCCGAATTAGGTTGGAAGGCCAAGTATGGCATTGACGAAATGGTACGTGATAGTTGGAACTGGCAAAAGAACAATCCTAATGGATATTAATAGGGTGGGAAACCCGCAGTCTCTCATAAAAAAGGTTCAAAATCAGCGGGCCAGCCTGTTTTCATGTGAATAAGAATTATGTATGTTGATTTAATATTTTTCTGATGGATACTACATCAAATAACAAACGGATAGCAAAAAATACGTTCTATTTGTATGTTCGTATGGCTGTTATGTTAGTTATTTCATTGTTTACAGCCCGTATCGTATTTAACACTTTGGGGGTAAATGACTATGGACTTTATAATATCGTTGGTAGCATAATAGTTTTCTTTTCTTTCTTAAATAATGGTTTAGGTAATGCAACTCGAAGATATATTACAGCTGAAATAGCAACAGGGACGGGTGAATCTAGAAAAACAGTTTTTAACACAGCATTCGTATCCCATGTCCTTATAGCAATTATAATACTACTTATAGCAGAGACCATAGGACTATGGGTAGTAAATAATGTACTCAATATTGATAGTGAGAGAATGTTTGCTGCTAACGTTGTTTATCAATTATCAGTATTCTCTGCTCTATTTGGAATAATACTCAGTCCTTATACATCGGCTATACTTGCATATGAAAGAATGTCTATATATGCATACTTTACTATTATAGATGTTGTTACAAAGCTTCTTATTATTTTTCTGGTACAAGTCTTGGTAGGCGACAAATTAGTTATTTATGCTATCCTTATTCTTTTTGTTCAACTAATTAATTTTGCTATTTATTATTTTTACTGTACTCGAAAATTTGAAATGTGTAAATGGAAGACCGTAAGAGATCGCGGTCTTATTATTAAAATGTTTACATACACAAGTTGGAGTCTTTTAGGGCAAGGTGCCGTTGTCGCAACGAATCAGGGCGTAGCATTGTTAATCAATATTTTTTATAATGTTGCGGTAAATGCTTCCTTAGGCATAAGTAATAGCATTTCTCACATGGTTAATGATTTTGTCGTAAATTTCCAAAAAGCGTTTAACCCTCAGATTACAAAGTATTATGTATCTGGAGAGACAGGCGAATTGAATAAACTTGTTTGGCGTGGTTCAAGATATTCAAGTTATCTTATTCTAATTTTTTTACTCCCTGTCTGTTTTGAAGCTGATGATTTAATTCAATTATGGTTAGGAAATTATCCCCAATATAGCGCTGAGTTTTCAATTTTAGCAATGATTAGTATCTATTTTGAAGCTATAACTGCACCTTTGTGGATGGTTTTGTGCTCCGATGCAAATATAAAAAAATACCAAATAGTTGTATCGAGTATATTTCTACTTAACATACTCTTTAGCTGGATATTTCTGGCTATTGGATTTCCTCCTTATACAGTTTTTGCTGTGAGAATATTTGTTAATATCTTACTAATAATTGCTAGACTATTATTTGTTAAGGCTCGCGTTGATTCTTTCCAAATAAATATATGGATTTACGATGTATTTGTGAAATCCGTTATTATTATCATACCTGGTATTATACTAGGGTTTGTTTTGCGAAATATAGACTATTCATTTCCTATAGTTAGATTGCTTGTCGTAGGTGGAAGTACACTTATTTTAACTAGTATAGCCATTTTTAGTTGGGGAATGGATATGAATGAAAGACAATTTATTCTTTTATCGTTAAAAAATAAAATTAGTCATTATGTTAAAAAATAGAATAGTATATTGTTTGTGTTTTTTGATTGTTATAGTAAAAGGGATATGGAAAATCGCTATCGCTAGACATAACAAAATGGTGTTCCTTTTCGGATCGCCAGCTCATTCTAATATGGGGGATCAAGCTCAAACCTTTTGTTTGACAAAATGGTTCTCTGAGAATTATCATGATTATGGAATCTTTTATTTTAGATATCCTGAAACGAAAGATTTGCTCCTGAAAATTTTAAGATTCTCACTGAAGAAAAATGATTTACTCGTGTGTCATAGTGGATACCATTTAACTGACTTATATAAAGAGCAAGATGTGTATTGTAAAGTCGCTCGATTGTTTCCTGACCATTCAATATGGATTTTCCCTCAAACAATAAACTATAAAGAAAAAAAGAATTTGTTAGAGACGGCCAATATAATGAATAGTCATGGGAACGTCACTATTATGTCACGAGACGAACAATCTTTTGAAACTGCAAAGAAATATTTTTCAGGATGCCATTTACTTTTATATCCAGATATTGTGACTTCGTTAATTGGAACAAAAACGTTTTCTTACAAAAGGGAAGGTGTTTTATTATGTTTCCGTAATGACAAGGAGGCTTTTTACACAAAAGAAGAAGTAGCAGATTTGCGCAAGCAATTGTCAGACCAAAAAACTGAACTGGCAGATACTACACTTGAGATGACTGGCCGGTATGTAATAGATCATCGCGAAGAAATTCTTAATAATCAATTTGATTATTATTCTCGCTTTAAGTTGATAATTACCGATAGGTATCACGGAACCATATTCTCTTTAATCGCAGGTACTCCTGTAATTGTAATGAAAACGATGGATCATAAACTGTCATCTGGTGTAAAATGGTTCCCTGATAGTTTTAAAGATTACGTTTATTATGCTCAAAGTATGGAAGAGGCATATTCGATAGCTAATCGTGTGATAAAAGTGCCATTAAGTAATAAGTTGCCTCCATATTTCAAGGAGAATTACTATGATAAGTTAAAAGCCATTCTTGAAGATGACAGAAATTAAGCTATGCGATAAGGAACTTTGCACAGGCTGTATGGCCTGTTATAATGCTTGCCCGCATGGTTCTATATCAATCAATACGGATGAAGAAGGGTTTAAGGTCCCAGAAATCAACAACGATATTTGCCTGAAATGTGGCAAGTGCATGAGGGTTTGTCCTATATTGAACGAGTTGAAGCATGTTGACGAACAGACTGCTTTCAAGGGGTGGACTCGCGATGAGGAATTGTTGAAAAACAGTTCTTCGGGTGGCGTGTTCAGTTTGCTGAGTAGCCAGGTGTTGGCAGATGGAGGCTATGTTTATGGTGCTGCTTTTGATGAGAATCTGGAACTGAGGCATGTTTCTGCTCATACTGAGGATGAAATGTCAAGGTTGAGAGGATCTAAATATGTTCAGAGTTACATCGGTGAGGCTTTTAGGAAAATAAAGGAGAGGCTTGATGAAGGGAAATCAGTGCTTTTCTGTGGTACACCTTGTCAGGTTGCGGGCTTGAACGGATTCCTAGGTAAAAAAGAATATCCGAAGTTGTTGACTGTTGATTTGGTGTGCCATGGTGTGCCATCGCCCAAGGTTTTTAAGTCGTTCAAAGAGTGGCTTGAAAATGAAAATAGTTCACAAATTGAGGAATACAAATTCCGAGATAAAAAGTGGTGCTGGACGAGATCCAGTTCCTTAGTCACATTTAAAAATGGTGCAAAGCACCATGGGAAATGGGAGGAAGATCCGTGGATGAGGGGGTTCTTACGAGAGTATTTTTTACGACAGTCATGCCATCATTGCAAGTTCGCCAATATGAACCGGCAAAGTGATATAACCTTGGCTGATTTTTGGTCTTACTATCCCAAGAAAGGCGAAGTTAAAAACAACGATTCTGGTTGTTCGCTGATACTGATGAATACAGAAAAAGGTAGGAAGGCATTTGAGCCATGCAAGCCACAGATGCATTCCTATAGTATAACACTTGATGAGGCTCGTAGATGTAATCAAGCTCTGAATCGTTGTTTCACAGAGAGCCCTATGCGTGCAGAGTTCTGGAAGGATTATAATAGCAAGCCTTTTAATGACCTTATTGATAAATATATGTATCCTGATGAAATATCTGGCCATTATCAAATGGTTTATAAATATGGGAAGGATTCTATTCTTACCAGCCTATATGATTTATACAAAAGAGTCAATAATGGTTTGAAAAGGATAATAATTTCGCTCGTAAAAAAGTCAAATAACTATAGGTAATAGGAAATGCACATGGTATTTTTCATGCTTAATTGATATGAATTTTAATTCTCATAATAATATGAAGATTACAGTAATAATTCCAATCTATAATGTAGAACAGTATATTATTGACTGTTTAAACAGTGTTGCAGCACAAACTTATGAAGGCGACTTAGAATGCATTTTGGTAGATGATTGCGGAAAGGATAAAAGCATGGCTCTTGTTAATAATTTTATAGAGTCATACAGGGGGAAGATAACTTTTAAAATACTTCATCACGAACGTAATTGTGGTCTTTCTGCAGCCCGCAATACCGGAATGGATGAAGCCACAGGTGATTACATTTTTTTTCTAGATAGTGACGATGAATTAAAACATGATTGTTTGGAGTACTTGGCACAGCCCTTAAAAACAAATGATTATGATTTAGTAATTGGCGATTATATTATAAAAGGTATAAAATGGAATAAGCTAGAATTATTATATGATAAAAATGAAGCTGTAGTTGAAGAAAATATTATTCCTTCTTACATGACAGGTAAATGGCCTGCAATGGCATGGGGTAAATTATATAGCAGAAAATTTATATTATCAAATAAACTATGTTTTAAGGAGGGTTTAATTCATGAAGATGAATTATGGAATTTTGAAGTTGCTTGTGTTGCGAAAAGTGTTTTTATTGTAAAAAAAGAAATATATGTTTACAACCTGAGAGAAAATAGTATAATGACTTTGAATACTATTGAAAAGAGAAGTAATGCTATGATGACTGTACTCGAAGAGATGTACCAATATGCAGATTCTAAAAAGTTGCTTAATAATAAATATGTACATGTAAAAATGGAAAATGTGCGTTTGTCTATTTTGAATTTGGTAAGGAATGAGAAATCTCTTTTTTATAAATATTATAGAGAGCAGAATAAAATAGTCCACAAATCATGGATTAAATGTTTTTGCTTTAATGCGAGGGATTGGAAAAAACAGTTAATAGATTTACATCTTCTCTTTCCCGCAGAAATAGGGGCTAGATATTTATATGCAGTCATTAGTTATATGAATAGGTCTAATAGTAGACCTTCTCTTTAGAGAATTTCATGAACAATATTTCTTTTATAGTTAGTTTGATTAAAGTTAAAAATGTTTCACATTAAGAAATCGTTATTATAATGCAACCACTTATCAATTTCGTTAAGCACCCTAGTCGTATTATTTTGGGTACATTAAGGCATACACGTAGCTGGTATTCGGAGAGTATGTATCTTCGACTTATCTATTTTTTCCAGATGAATCAAGTTTTGCATTTGAATCCACCTCGCAAATACACCGAAAAAATACAATGGTTAAAACTACATGATCGTAACCCAAAACATACGATTATGGTGGACAAAATTTTGGTAAAAGACTATGTTTCCAAAAAAATAGGAGAAGATATCGTTATACCATTGTTAGCCGTATATAATTCTCCAGACGAAATTAGAATTGAAGATCTTCCAAATCAATTTGTTTTGAAGACAAATCATTCCGGAGGAAATATGGGAGTGGTGGTATGTAAAGATAAGACCAAATTTAACCAGGAAGAAGCAAAACGTAAACTGGCTTACTCCTTGCGTGGTTGTGCGTATGATGACTTGATAGAATGGCCTTATAAGGATGTGGTGCGTAAAGTGTTTGCGGAAAAATATATGGAAGATGAAACGGGTAATCTTATGGACTATAAGTTTATGTGTTTTAATGGAGAACCTAAGTTCGTACATGTATGCCCAGATAGAAATAATGGAGGTGCTATCCATTTCGACTACTATGATATGAATTGGGAGAAGCTTCCTTTTACTATAGAACATCCCAATAGCGATATTATTACACCCAAGCCCAAATCGTTTGATAAGATGTTAGAATATGCACGTAAACTATCCGAAGGAATGCCATTGGCAAGAATTGATTTCTATGAAGTGAACGGAAGACCCTACTTTGGTGAAATAACATTCTTTCCATATAGCGGTTTGGAAAAATTTGATAAAGAGGAATGGAACCTGAAATTAGGCAGCTGGATTACTCTTCCTATTGATAAAGTATAAGTTGTAACTTGTTTGATATTTTTGAGAATGAACGAGATAATAGTTTCTGTTGTCATTCCTGTCTATAACGTGGAAAATTTTATTGCGAGGACTATAGAAAGTGTTCAAAAGCAAGATTTTGATGGATATGAGATAATCCTTGTTGATGATGGGTCGAAAGATAAATCAGGTAAAATTTGTGACCAGTATGCTCAGAATGACAAACGTATTCGTGCGATTCATCAAGCTAATGGTGGAGTTATGTCAGCAAGATATGCGGGAATAGAAGCAGCAAAAGGCAATTATATTGCGTTTCTCGATGGAGACGACCGCATGCCATCAACAACAATAAGTGCCTTTTATAAGGCAATCACAGAAAATGATGTAGATTATGTAAACGGATATTATTACAATGTTGATTATGATGGTAACCAAATAGGGCCCGTGTACAGCACCAATTTTGACGGAATAATTGGAGATAACACATCATATCGCGAGTTCATTGCCCACTATCCAAGAGGGATGAATTTGAAACTATATCGTAAAGACATTCTATTGGCGGAACCGAGGGTTATTATTGATCCAAGGATAAAAAACAATGAAGATCTTATTTTTAACTTATTTTTGTCGAGTAAGATAAATAGGGTGATGTCTATCAAAGACATAGTCGCGCATGTTGTTGTAAGGAGTGGTAGCGCATCAAGACAAGACTACAACCCTGATTATTGGCTTTTCATATTACAATGGTTGGATGATAATTATAAAAAATATGGAGTGTATAAAAAAGACCTTGTGTTGTTTAAACTACTCTTGATAAATGGACATTTTGTACGAAACAAGTGTCGTGTTGATTTTTCACTACCATGTTTTGATAATGTAAGGGAGTTTGGTTATGCGAGTTTCCTAGGCTTTTATAACATTGCTCTGTTTGTGGTAAAACATCCGTGGAATTTTTTGTTTCCGATTATGAGAATGCATCCAAAATATTTCATGCTCCGTGTATTAAATATGATAAAAAAATAAGGTGCAGAAGGAAATGCCGCTAAAACCTCGAGGACTTATTTTGTCTGTTCAACTTTTTTAGATAATAGAATATGCCTCTTATATACAATTTTTTTCTTATTTTATTTATATCAATAGTCGCATCTATTACAATAAAAACAAAAAAAGATAAGAATTGTTATCTTATTATTTGTTTTCTAATATTATTGTATGTTCACTCAATGGTTGATATTAAAACTATGTTTGATTTACAGGCATATAAAGCAGCTTTTGAGGAAACGTTTTATTTACCGTGGATTAAATGTTTATCATGGGGTAATGTTAGTTTTAAGATAGAACCTGGCTATTTGCTATTTTATAAAGCGGTTTCCTTAATATCTCATAATTTTCAAATTTTTCTATGGGTAAATAGTATCATTTTATTGTCGCTTTATTTTTTATTAATAAAAAAATATTCAAATGCAGCATTTATTTCGGTATTGTTTTTATTAGTAGGCCCATATAATCAATCGTTATTCGTGTTGCGTCAACATTTAGCCGCTGTTGTATTATTAGCTTCTTATCCCTTTATAAGGGATAGAAAGCAGTTGAAATTTCTTTTGACGGTATTTGTCGCTTTTTCCATACATCAATCAGCATTAGTTTTCATACCAGTCTACTACTTATACAATTTAAATAAAAGAAATCTCAAAATAGCAATATTAGCGTCAGGTGTTTTGCTCTATTTTGGCTTCCAAAGTATCATTATATGGGGTGCAGATATGACGGTTGGGAACTCTGTTTACGTTGAATCAGAGGGAAGTGGCTTGAACTTTAAGCCTGCGCTAATTGGCATGTCTTGGCTGATAACTTATTTATTTGTTCTCAAAAAACATGTTTTTGATGAAGGACTTAACAGATACCTTTTTATTTTGTTGTCTCTTAGTGTCATTTTATTAATAGCAGGTATAGGTTTTACACCTTCAGGAAGATTGAGTATATATTTCACTTCTTGCCATTTCTTGCTGATGCCTGTTATTTGGGGCTATTTGAGGAAGAACGTTTTCATCCGTTTGCTATTGATATTCCTATTTTTAACCATAGGTTTTTATGTATCCTTTGTAGGTAATAGTTGGATGTATATTGAAGATTTAAAATTAGTGCCTATACTGTAATTCTATTCTTTAAATTATGAAAATACTTTGTTTAATAGAAGCCTTGGGCTCCGGAGGCGCAGAACGCCAAATGGTTGGATTGGCATCGCTGCTGAAAAAAGATGGCAATGATGTGGCGGTGATGACCTATTATCCCAAAGACTTTTATAAATATGTGCTTGACGAAGCAGGCGTAGAGCATATCTATGTTGAAAAAGCTCAAAGCAAATTGAAGAGAATTCCAGAACTGGCAAAAGCTGTTCGCAAGTATAAGCCCGGAGTAGTTATTTGTTATTCTCCTTCAGCTGCTGAGATTGCATGCCTGTTGAAGATGATGGGGTCGAAATTCAAACTCATCGTTTCAGAACGGAATTCTATAAGGTGTAACAGTAGGCGTGAGAAGCTGAAATTTTTCATGTATAAGTGGGCTGATTGTATTGTTCCCAATAGTTATGAGCAGCAACAGTTCATTGCCGAGTACTACCATCGTCTTATGAGTAAGACAAGTGTTATTACCAACTTTGTGGATACTGACTATTTTAGTCCTGCAGGTGATTATTCTTCTCAGCAGCCTTGTCGGATTATCTGTGTAGGCAGGGATAATCCCCAGAAAAATCAACTCAGATTTATCGATGCAGTGAAATTGCTTGCGGATAAGGGGCTGCCATTCAAGGTAGATTGGTATGGAAGCTTTGAGTCAGAGTATGGTCAACAATGCGTACAAAAGATCAAGGATTTACAATTAGGCGATAAGATAGAATTGAAGGGTGAGACCAAAAACGTGAGGGATGAATATCGGAAACACGATGTATTCTGTCTGCCATCAATATATGAAGGTTTCCCTAATGTGCTTTGCGAAGCCATGAGTTGCGGGTTACCGTCTGTTTGTAGTAATGTATGTGACAACCCTCTGATAGTGCAAGATGGAGTGAATGGATACCTATTTGACCCTAACAATACCGAGGATATGGCGCAGAAAATAGAGAAAATGGTAATGCTGAACGATGCTGAAAAGAAACGTATGAGCATATCCAATAGAGAAAAGTCGATGGAAATGTTCTCAAAAGAAGCATTTCTAGCGAAGTATAAGAAATTGTTTTGAAGATGAAGAATCTGTATCTTTTTACTGTTAAATATCCCTTTACAAAGTATGCAGAGTGTTTCTTGGAGGATGAGATTACTTATCTTTCCAAGAAGTTTGACCACATACAGATAACGCCATTGGAGAGAGAAGGGTTGGAAGTGAAGTCAATGCCGTCGAACTGTAGCGCTTCAACACCATTATTTCTCAATAAGAAGAAGTTTGTTATAAGGGGCTTGTTCAATTGGCAAGTAACAAAGAAAATGATACCCCTGCTGTTTAAGCACAACACTATTATCGATAAAGTAAGGCGACAGGATTGGCTAAAAGCATATTTTACGGCCAATAATCTCTTGAACTCAGTAGAGGTGAAGGAAATAGCAAAAAAACTCTCAAAGGACGATGTGTGCTATTTCTATTGGGGAAAGTGGAGCAATGTGATGGCGTATTTTTGGCAAGGCAGATGCCACATGGTATCACGCTTTCATGGTGAAGGTGATTTGTGGGAAGAATGTCATAAAGGCTTTGTTCCGTTAAGAGCGGAAGTGGTTAAATCGCTTGATGCAGCTGCTTTTATCTCAAAAAAAGGAGAAAAATACTTCAAAGAACGTTATCCAGAGTGTAAGACTAGGGTGTTCCCCCTTGGTTCAAATGATATAGACTATAGCAAACGTACACCTTCTGACAAGATACGTGTGTTAAGTTGTTCGACGGTATCGGCCTTGAAACGTGTAACACTGATATATGAGTCTCTTTTAGCTGTAAAAGGCAGAGAGATAGAATGGACTCATATAGGTGGAGGTCCTATGATGGGAAAATTGGAACAGATGGTAAGCGAGCACCAAGAATCGCATGTTGACGTGAAATTACTTGGAGCGAAGAATCATGATGAAGTAATGGATTACTATACAAAGCACTGTTTCGATGTGTTTATCAATCTAAGTACGAATGAAGGTGTGCCTGTTTCAATTATGGAAGCCATATCGTGTGATATACCAGTGGTGGCAAC
>AUXO015948735.1_pt1 | contig 10611 bp, 7 predicted proteins | sample 768731 | NCBI WGS metagenome assembly AUXO01 (sample SAMN02715735, study PRJNA202380) | gut metagenome | biome: sheep rumen | host: Ovis aries | place: New Zealand: Palmerston North
TTATTTAAGAATTCTTGCTTGAATTTGACTGCATCAAACTTTTCTAACACTTCTTGATAAGCATTCTTACACATTATTCCATATTCATCATCATTCATAGCCATACCTTTTACCATCACTTCCTGTAGGCTGTCAACTGATTTCACTTCACATACAAGACCGTTATAACCATCGCGGATAAGGTCTGTAGGCCCTTTGATATTACTTATAATTGATGGTACACCCATAGCAGCAGCTTCAAGAACCGTCATCCCAAACCCTTCACGATAACTTGGTAACATCAAGAAGTCAAACACAGCAAAGTATTTAGCCGCATTTGGAACAGGCCCCACATAAATAATATTTTCTTTTTTAAGCGACTTTTGATACAGCTCCTGGTTAAGTCTATCCACCTCTGTTGTTGGCCCTACAATCATCAGAAGGATGTCGGGATTGTCTATTCTCATGAAGGCTTCTAACAGCTCATTGATACCTTTTTCTGGCACAACACGACCAACATAACCTAATATCTTCTTATACTTTTTAGTATTATATTTAGAGGAAATTTCACCACCCCATTCCTTCTTTGAGCCAATATCATATTTTACCAAATCGGCACCACAGGCACTCCCATTAAAGAGGACACTTCCTTTGCTGGCCGTATAAAGCTTTTCTTCTATAGAGAACTTCAAGTTTGCCTTGCTGTCGGGCTGTATGCTGGTGGAAAACATACAGGTCACTTTTTCTGCAGTCTTATAAAACCATAATTTAATGCCCGTATAATCGGTGTACGAGATACCCCACTGACAATATATCCGCACAGGAACTCTTGCCAACCAACCTGCCGCACAAGCATAAAGAGCGGCATTTGATGTGGCATACTGTATAACATCAAACCGTTCTTTCCGGAATATCTTATACAGTTCCCATATTGTTTTAAAGACTTCCCAAGGCGAAACATTACCCCACTTGATGTTTACAGGGATATGCCTAACTGTACCAAGTATTTCATCCGTCAACAAGTCGTTAGGCTGGCAGATAGTGTATGCATGCCAGCCATGATTCGTCACATACTTGAGATTCTCAAGCATGAAGGCCTTAATCGTTCCAGCCTTTGTTGTAATTCCACAAATCTTCATTCTATTATCCTTTATGCCACAACTTGTCTATCAGCCTCTGTGGTAATAGACCTAAGATTAATGGCTTAATTATATATATGTAGCGAATAGGCCCAATACCCATCGCCTTAAAACCTTTTGCCCTTATCTTAGCCTCATCAATTCTCACGGAATAAGCATCTTTCTTCTTGTTATGCTTTCTAAAACAACGATAATAATATGTTATATCTTTTATATTACAACCTCTACCACCAGCAGCATAGATCCTCATAAATAAGTCATAGTCCTGCCCCCGCCGTGTTTCTTTCGCAATACGATAACCACCAACACGCTCCAATATGCTCTTTCTGAACATGGTTGTTGCATGAGCAAAGGGTATCGTCATCAAAAAGTCTTTTTTTATTGGGAACTCTTTACGAGGATAGAAGTCCACGCGCTCACCATCTTCATAAAAACGTTGAAGACCAGTCGAAACAAAATCTATCGAATTGTTCGCTTCCAGTATAGCCAATTGTTTGTCAAGTCTGTCTTCTGATATATAATCATCCGCATCCAAGATAGCCAGATAGTCATACTTAGCCCTTTTAATACAATTGTTTCTTGACTGAGCGGCCCCTTGGTTCTTTTCGTTCCTTATAAGAATCAACTTTCCCTCATCGGCATATTGTTGTAGGAGTTCTGCCGTACCGTCAGTTGAGCAGTCGTCACATACGATTATCTCCACATCACCTTTGAATGTCTGTTTACGTATGCTCAGCAAACACTCATCTATATACGGTTTGCAATTATATGATGCAATAATAAACGATACTCCCATTCCTGTTCTGTCTTTTTTAATTTTTATTGACCAATTCTGTTAACTCCTGTTTTAGTTTCTCCGAAACGACTTGTTTGTTAAAATGGGTACAAGCATAGTCGTACGCGTTCTTTACTACTTCACGGGCTTTATTATGATTCTTAATGAATTGAAAGAACAAGTCTCTCTGGGCTTCTACGGGCTGTTCACTGGATATGAACAATCCAAGTTCATGCTTTTGTATCAACTGCATGGATGCCACTGCAGAAGGCCCATATGCCAATAGCAGCCTACTTTGCATCAGTGATTCCGGTATTTTTGTTGATATTGAGAGGGCTGTTTTTTCACTATATTGTTTTTTGTCGTTTTCTACATGAAGCAGGAAATCACTTTGTTCCCTTTCTCTTTGAAGTTTATCACCCAACACTTTGCCGCATAGTTGAATGTTTGGCTTGTCAAATGCTAATCTTATCTCATCGGTTATTTCATGAGCGGTAAAAACTTTGATTACTGCATCTTCTCTTACTACATCAGACAAACGGCTTATCATTTCCCATCGACCAAGACTCAAACCTCCGAAATAAGATATTACAATCGGAACACTCATCGTTTCTTTTGGCGAATACGGTATTACATCGACAGAGTTCATTATCGGGTAGAATTTTGTGTTGAAGAATTGTCCATACTCTTCACACATCTGCTCTCCTATGCAATAACAGCGGCTTGCCTTGCCTATAAACCGCCTATATATTTGAACATTTTTCTCGTGATTGTTATAACTATAAACGCCATTATCTTCAGTATGGATTAGGTAGTCGTCCGTAAAGAAAACCGCTAAAGGAATATTCAACCAATTGCTGATTTCTTCAGATAAGGTAAAAAGAGGACCAATGCCCCCAACCAATGAAAAGATTACATCAGGCGCACATTTCTCCAACCATTCGTGCAGCTCCTTTGTGTCCCACTTTCTTGTCTTCCAAAGAAACCGTCTAAGAAACTTGATATTTCTTATTGAGCGTTTTTCGAAATACTGTTGACTTTTACTGGGAGTAAGCGTGTAGTTTTGGTCAGGCTTACTAAAAAACTGTTGGGAACCGCAAACCCTCGAGAACTTGACAATAGACTTAATAATGTCATTAACAGAAACTGCGTAATAACTGTCGGCATATTCGCCGTCTCCGATAGCATTGTCTTGAGGTCTGAAATAAAGCTCACATAACGAACTCTTATCAAACTCACTGAATAAACTTTTTAGTGTCTTTCCATTATTATTGATATCCGAAAAAGGATTAGCGGCTATAATAAGCACCTTTTTGTTTCGCATAATCTTTATTTATAATTATTGCCATGGAACTTCCAATATTGTTTTATATATATATGATGTACGAAACCATACCTCGCTTACAAAATGATCTCTGAAAATAATAATATAATATATGATAAAAACAAATACTATTGATATGCCCAGTATTTTATCATTTTTTCTCATCAATGAATCAATTGTCAATGGGTAGGTAACGATTGAAAGCACAGAGAAATAAAAGACAAGACGTCCGATAGTCATATTTAAACTAAGAAAAGGATGAAACAGCAAACCCAGTAGTAATAGTTTGAAAAGTATATGTACAGATTTATTCTGATCTCTCATTTGAGAAAGGCACAATAAAGGCATTCCGATAAAAATGATTGAACTAATGCCAAATTTTGATTCCGCCCCTCTACCAATTGTTTCGCCATATGCTTCCAGATATTCATTCTCAAAAAGAGACATTATTATTCCATTCGGGATTAATGGTGCCAAAATATACCAGGCCAAAAGGAAAAAGAAAAACATAAAGGCTGCACCTTTTCCATTTAACTTTATATAAGAAATGAAACATACAGGAAATAAAATAAATGCTGTTTTATGAATAGTAGTTGCTACTAGTATTAAAACCATATAAGGAATAATCCTTCGTCTTCTAATGAAATCTATACAGCAAAGAAAAATGAAAATAGCAGTCCATTGCCTAATCATTCCTGCAACACCAACAACCATCAGAGATGGATGAAAGGCAAATAAAAAAACTGAAAACCAATACCACTTTGGAGGAACGTAACGCTTAATAAAATAATAAATTTGTCCCATAAACAGGACTGTTAATAGCATAATCATCCCAAAATAGCCCAAAGGTTTACACAAAATGTTGATTATTACCCATCCAAAATCGCCTCTCGATTGTAAGTCTATCAATGTATCTATATCGGTTAAAGAATATTTATATGAATTATATATCTTGAAATCGTTGAGATAACTCATATAGTCATTACCATAGTCATAACGGATACAGAGGTATGTAGTTAATACCAGAAAGCCCAACTCTAAGCCTCCGAATTTTCTCCTTGCTTTATTTCCGTCAAAAAGACACAGAAGTACAGCAAGTATTGAAATAACAAAAGCAACTATCATTGATGTTTATGAGTAAGTATCTCTTTGTAAATACTAATGGTATTTTGTGCATTTAGGGCACGGTTATGTCGTTTCTTTGCAACCGTTCTCATAACGCTATTGTCAAAACCACGTGAATTTTTGAATATATAATCTATATAATATGCTAGCATCTCTAATTCTTCATACCGATATAAAAAACCACAATCAGCACTTGGAATCAAGTCCATCGTTCCCCCAACATAGGACGAAATGCATGGGACACCCAACAACTGTGCCTCACATAGCGTATTAGGGCTGTTCTCTATTGAAGAAGGGCAAATGAAAACATTAGCTGCCAGGAATTCAGATTTCATTTGCTCTGCATTTAAAGTCCCTAGAAATACAATATTGTTCTGCAGATTGTTCTTTTTTATTAGGCGCTCAAGGCTCATTGAGTACCCTGTTGATTTTAATTTTTGTATAAGAGTTTTTTTAGGTGGATAAGTTCCTGCTACTCGGATTATTAATTGAGGATACTCTTTTATTAATAATGGAGCTACTTTTAATAATTGGTGAAAACCTTTTACAGGATAGGAAGCAGAACTAATAAAGATAGTATATGGAATACAAGTCTCATACTTCCATTGACCAGTATAGAACTCTGGTCTTAAAGTCTCATCACAATGATAATATTTTGCGCTTGAATTTATTGACCAAATATGACTTTTATCCCAATGAGTACGTCCGATTACGTGATTGACTTTTTTCAACAATTCAACTTCTAATTCCCCCCTTTTTTTTAGGCGATGCTTAGCCAAATACGTATTGCCCTTAAATACATCTCGTAATGTCATATTTTTCAGAATATCCCCAAGAGTCAAGCCACCATCATAAAACCTGGATATAACTGAAACTAACCCTTGAATTGAAACAACAACATTCTTGTTACCACAAGCTGTAACATAAGATAAACCATGAGAAAACTCTGTTCCATGAATATGCACAATATCTGGTTGGCATTCGTCGTGTATGATTCTGAAATGCTGCTCATACTTACTATTATATTTCAAATTTCCTTTGCCATATGGAAAAAGGTAATATACGATTTTTTCTCCACGTATACACTCCACTTTGTTTACCAAAGGGGAAGGAGATGCAATTGACAATTGAATCTCATTACTCTCTGCTATGATACTCGCTGCTCCTAACATCCATCCACCCGATTCGTTGATTACATCTTTTCCTGTTAGAATCCTGATAGGCTCCGGAAAGGTTATATTTGTAATCCATAGGACTTTAAATATCTCCATAGTTACGTCTTTTTATATAAATAAGTTATTCTTCGCGGCACATCAAATAAAATGAGAATCTTATATCACACAGCTGCCATGTAAATTATCGAATAGTATTTAAGAATTAATAATTATTTGCGCATCTTTGACTTAACAAAAGATTTTATTAAGTTTCTTTCCTTTTTATCTACGCCTAATAACAACACATCAATAAGCAAATAAAAAATAGATACTGTCATGCCTAGGAAGTGCCTAAATATAGAAAATCCGGATGAATCGTATGCGATATAGAAGAAGATTAAAGGTAAAGAAACATATAAAACACGGACATATGACACTTGCACAATGGGTTTGATTTCAAACTTATATATTGTTTTTAGTAAAAATAAGCGAAGGAAGGTACTCAAAAAAAACACAACACAATAAACAACCATTATTGTATATTGATTGTAACCAATCTTAAGGAGTATCCAAGCTACAGGTAACCCCAACAAATTAAATGTGTGATAAACGACCTGATAGACCTTAATACTTCCAGTTGCATTTACCAATGCAGGTATGCCCTCACCTAAAGTACCAAGCATCCCCCCAAGCAACAATAATTTGCAAAAAATCGAAGCTCCTTCTGGAACTTCTTTGAGCCATATTCCTAAAAGAAAGTCAAGCTCAATTAATACAGGGAAAGCTATCAAAGACATCAAAATAAATGTATATTTCGAAATATAGCTTGTTAAAGTCATTGAACGAGTTTGGTTTCCCCCGCTAAAGTTCTTGGTAATTTGTGGAACTGCTGCACTATTCAAGCTACGAGCAAAAGACTCAATAAAGCCATTAACTTGAGTGGCTATCGCATAGGCAGCATTTACAAGAGTACCAAAGAAGAAGTTTAGAAGCAAGGCTATTCCCTGTGTCCGCGCCATAAATGCGACAGCGCCAAAGAGAGTCCAAAACGCAAAGGAAAACATATCTTTAATCAGTTTTATGTCTTTATAAAAACTGAATCGAGACTCCTCTTTAAACTTATGTTTACAATATATATAGAAGCTGCCATTATAAACCAAATTATATCCAAATTGTATTAATGCATACAAACGTAGCCTGTTTGCATCAACTTTTAGGAAGAAATAAATGGCTAAAAAAAGCAAAATCCTGGTTAAGATATCTCTGATAGCAAGAACATTGAATTTCTCGTATGCAGTAATTAATCCCTGATAAGGGACCAGTATTGTTGCTAAAGCAGTTGTTATTAATGAAAAATGGAATACGAATCGAGCATCTGACAACTTACCTTTAGGCACATTTAAATAATTATTGATATACCATTCACCAACAGTAATACCAAGTAAGATAATAAATAATGCGAAACCAGCGTGTATCAGGAAACTTGTGTTAAACACTTTCTTTAAATTGCCACCACTTCCTTTGCCCATCTCAGACGCAATGAACCGGTAGGTTGTAGATAGCATTGCCGTATTGAATACATTGAGTGTTGTTACGATACCACCAACAACGCCATACAAACCATAATCTGAGGCTCCAAGTGCATCAAGGACGATTCTAGATAAGAGAATACCTATTAGACTTGTTACTACAAGCCTAATAAATACAATCGTACTATTAATTGCAATTTTTTTATTATCGTTCATTTTCTTTTATTACATTCCAGTTAATTTTAAACAAAATCATGTGATGCCTGTCATCATGAGCAGAATCAACGACTACAAAGTCATTATTTCTACATAACTTTGGATGCAAATCACATGAACCATGCTTTTTATTATAATAGGCATAGAATTCAGCGAGTATAGTTGATTTCCTGCTTATATTGTTATACATATATAGTTTCTGCCAAGAATTTTTATTAGGATATGTATCAGTTACCATATAATTACAATCATTCGTAAAAGAAGGGTGTCCGTCTATCCTACTTTCTCTAATATCTATTTGTCTTACAAATGTGAACAACCCTTTTTCATTAAGCTCATAATACTGGTAAGCAGAGTATGCACTTCCAATAAGTCTTGATAATGGATGCGGAAGATATGTTAAACTTTTTCTAAAGATTGCTTTGAAAAGATCTGTTAATGAAAAGCCGTCCTTCGTTAGAATTTTTTTTAAGGATGATGATTTTATACGTGATGAATAATATGAATATATAGAAAAAGCATTATCTCCACACCAACCAAAATGCGACCATCTCACTTTATCCCAACCCTCGATGCATTGGAGGTGGGATCCGTCAATATTAGCAATAAATAATCGCGTTTCATAATGAAATAAGTCATCTACTGGAGAAAACCTATGAAGGAAACAAAAACGCGTTCCAGATGGGTTTATCATTATATGTTCCAACCAGTGTTTTTTTTCAGCAAAATATGGTCTGTAATCAGTATTAATAATGTCTTTAATTGTAATAATCGTCTTCTTGGTGTTATTCTGCAAATCAATCTCATAAATACCATCACCATCATACACTTGACCTTCTTTGTCCTTATTCGCTACACTCTGATAATGATAAGCTCGACACCAATATGATCGTTCCAAATCAAGCGATATACTCTTTTTGCCATCAGGGGTTATACCGTAAATTGGCCAATCAATATCAGTATCTTTCCCTGTTTCTATGTTATGAATACGGGAAATCAAGCGGCCATTTTTAGAAATGTTATATATTACCCTTTCTTGATTGTTATCTTTCTTTAACCATTGTAACATAGCTCCTTGTTGCCAGTTCCATGAATCAGACTCTCCTATATGATGCCAGTTGCCGGAGGCTATAACATAATAGCCAAGCTCTATTTTCATACCTTTGGCAGGTGCAACTCCATCAACTACAGAACGGCCACAGAGCATCTTTGTTTGATCCTCACTCAATGTGTCATAGTTGTAATATCCGAACCATTCGGAGTATTCGGTTGATGGCGTTTCAAATACCTTCGTTACGTATTTTGAATACTTAAAATTTATGCCTTTTTTCATTCACCTTTGGCTTTATATTGTGTCATATCTAGTTTGTTCAGATCGTATTCCCCACATAACACGTCCTCTATAAGTGTGTCATAAAACATGTCATTCAAGTGTTGAATTGAAAAACTTCGAATAGTTCTTTCATACATTTTCTTTCCAAATTCCGCGGCTGCATCTTTATTATCTAACACCCATTGAATCTTTTCACGCAAGGATTTGATATCACCTTCTAAGACAATCATTTCTTCATAACCTAATTGATAAGGAACAGATCCCGACGTATTACCTATGACAGGTTTCATAGTTGCTTGGGGCTGAATAGCTGAAAGCGAAAAAGTCTCTACCCATTGGGAAGTTGTTCGAGGAACATGAATTGCACAGTCTATTGCATTCCAATATTTTGAAATCTCGTACCAATCAATCATTCCTGGCATTATGACCTTATCATTTAAGCCACGACTTACTACGAGATCTTTAAGTGTTCGAACTTGTCCTTCTGTTCCCGTTCCCATCATAATATATTTCCAGTTCCCTTCTTGAGGTAAGGCATTTACTATATCTTCAAGCCCTTTGTCAGAAGAGAATCTGGTAGCAGATCCAAACAAGTAAGTATCTTCAGCTATATTATATTTTTTTCGAATCTCCTTTCGTGCTTCTTCATCTGGATGAAACCATTCTGGATTTACACCAACTTGAGTTTGCATATAAATTGGGCCGTTATACCCTTCGTTTTTAAAACACTCTACAGCATCAGGATAATGGCAAAATATTGAGTCGATGTGCTTATTAATATAAGAAAGCCTTCTTTTTGCTCTAAAAAAAGAATATACGCGCCAAATCTTACGAGGTAAGCTACAGTTTTTAACATCAAGTTTTAAATCCTGAGCGGGTCCTCTCATATTGAAATTGATTACCTTCATTTTGGGGTAATACTTATCTCGTAATTCTAAGATTTGTATTAATGCAGGGAATACTCCACCTACTAAATAAACAATCTCAGGTTTTAGCTCGTCAAAAACGCTTTTATACTCAACAGACTTCCATCCATTTTGGCTCATATCTATTAACCGTCGATGGTAGTTATTCTTATCAATTGAGTGCGATCCTCTTTTTATACCCCCATTGTATGTATAACTCTTACCCGAATACCATTCATATTCCTTAGGAGCTAAAAGAGTAACATCTACATTTGGATGTTTTTCTGCAAATAATTCCCATCTACGCGAAAAATAATTAATCTGAAAAGAATGGTTGATTATGACTATCTTGAAAGATGGTTCCATATTAAAACTTTTTAATAAGGTTTCTTCTTTAAAATAATATAACTATCACTTGTATTATTCTTTGTACCACTCCACTTCAGGAATCATGGGACGATTCTTCGACTAGCCAAGCGGCAAAGCCGAACGAAAGGTTAAAGACATTTGCTGGAACTTCTAGCGAGAAGTATCCCTTTCATGTGATTACTTGTATCCTCTTTCAATAATCCCTTCCTTTATGAAAAGAGTTTATATTCTGGAATCCTGCGTTTCTGGCTTGGTATCATCCTGTTTTTTGTTAGCAATGCCAAAGGGAATGTGAACTGCTGGTATATCTACGAGGTGCTCCAGATGTAACATTTGATCATCAAAAAACATATGTGGTTTCAGAATATCCAAAATCCTTGCTTTCTCTATTCCGCCTAAGAAGAATACCTGATCCACATCAATGTCCCATTCTTTAAGCGTAGTGACAACGCGCTCATGAGCCGGAGCATTTCTTGCGGTTACAATTGAAGTTTTAAGTATTGGTTCGTATGTTGTATCTATCTGACTCTTTTTCCGCTCTTTCTTTTGAAAGAATGCTACTTTTCTAAGCAGGTCACCAAGTGGTCCTTCTGCAAGCGGTGAAGAAGAGAGAGTTGACTCATGCTCAAAGTATTCGGACATATTACCCTGATGTGCCTTATAAAATGTCTCAGATGAGTCGTCAACCACTACACTGTCAAAATCGAATCCTAGACGCAATTCTCTATCCTTCTCATCATCTATGACATCTTTGCTCAATACG
>AUXO013805886.1_pt1 | contig 10610 bp, 7 predicted proteins | sample 768731 | NCBI WGS metagenome assembly AUXO01 (sample SAMN02715735, study PRJNA202380) | gut metagenome | biome: sheep rumen | host: Ovis aries | place: New Zealand: Palmerston North
CGGATTCAGAACATATTGCTGGTGAACTGATGAAACGTTTTAAAATTCCAAGACCTGTTACTTCTGAGTTTGCTGAAAAGCTGAAAGTTATTGATCCGGTTCAAGGAGAAAAACTTTCCAAAAATCTGGAACGTGGATTGATGGCGATTCCCCTTGTTGCGCACGAGGCATTGAGCACGGCCTACATTAATGATGTTGATGGTTTAGGTGTTTTCGCGCAGCAGTTATTTGGGTTTGGGCGTCCTGGTGATGTGTTCCTTGGAATTAGTACAAGCGGAAACAGTAAAAACGTAATGTTTGCCACAGTGGTGGCGCGTGCGCTTGGTGTAAAGGTTGTTGGTCTGACAGGAGCTAAGGGTGGAGAACTATCAACTGTGGCGGATATTTGCGTAAAAGTTCCTTCGGATGAGACCTACATGATACAGGAGCTACACCTTCCAATTTACCACTGTTGGTGCTTAATGTTGGAAGATAAGTTTTTCGGGAAGGCCTAAATTGGGGGATATTTTTTGAACCGATGGGGGAGAATTTTTAATGGTGAACGATAACATACTTCTTGTTACAAAAGATGCAACAGTAAAAGAATACTTGCCAATATATGGTAATCAGTATTGGAAAGGCAGAACACCAAACATAGATGAATTAGCAGCAAAGGGCACAATTTTTGACAAGTATTACACAGCAGCACCCTCAACTGTAATGGCTTTTCGAAGTATGATGTATGGGAAATGGCCTCATGAAACTCCATACGCTGATTACATACCAATGGACGTTAAGGAGAGTGAATCTGATTTTTTTAACGTTGCGAGGTCACTTGGATACGAAGGGCATTTGATCTGGGATGAGACTTGGGTAAGAATGGTTTTAAGATATGGTAATTGTTTTGGCTCAAATTGTCAGATCCATAATGTTGTTGGTCTTAATCAGCCAGTTGGTCCTCATACAAATCACAAGGAATATCTCAAAGATGATGATGAGCTTTTAATACGGACAATAGATTCACTTGAAGCAACAGTCCGGGAGGTTGTGGAAACTGGAAAAAAAATAGTAATGTGGATTCATCTACCCCACGTTATTTCAGGTAGAACTGGATATGGCGGAGATATAGATGCTTTTGATATGTGCATTGGTATGCTTAGAAAGTATTTTGATGATAACCATATTTATATTTCAGCTGACCATGGAAATATGGATGGATATCATGGACGATATTCATATGGTTTTGATGTATATACGCCTGCAATAGAAATCCCTTTAATAACACCTCGAATTAATGACCTAGAACATTGCACATTTAACGTTTCAAATGTTGACATTAAGAGGATTATATTCGAAGGTTTTATTCCCCAACGAGATGTCATATATTCAGATTGTGCGTATTATGCCCAACCTCATAGAAAGATTGCCATTTTAAAGGATGACTTTGCTTATATTTACAATAAGAATGGCAGAACTGAAGAGTTGTATGACTTAATGTATGACCGTTTTGAACGCTGTAATATGATAAAAGATACTTTTTTTGATAAGGATAGAAAGTTGACGACTGTTACAAGAGAAGTTTACTTTACTCCAAGATGGAGTGAAGCAGAGTTAATGCGTGAAGAAATGCGTAAAGAGTTTCATAAGATTTGGAAGACTGCGTCCTTGCCCAGAGAGATAAGGGGAAGATTACTTGCTAAGGCAAAGACAGTTTTTGTTGTTATACGAAAGCTAGTACTAGGAAGATAGAGCAAAACTTTATTATAACATTAATGGAATTCCGACCTGGCGCAAGTGGAAATATGTTAACACCCGACGACAATTGCCAAAAAATATCAGGATAAATCAACCAATTTTCAAAGGGCAATAACCAACGCCTACAAGCTCCTTGAACTTTGAAGTCCGTACATTTTGTGTGCAAAGGACGTTTTTGCGCATCTTCAGTGCGTACAAGCACTGAGAAAACTGTTTGTCAATGGTTGTGAAGCTAGATGAAGTGCGTTCATCACCAGGGTTAGTTCATTGATTGACAATTTTAAACTAATTTATTTTGGCGAAAATCGCCTAATGCTAACAAACCTTTAGAAATACAGACAATACACTACAAATATAAAGGATATAAAACGATGGATACTAAAAATGCACTGATTGTAGCATTGTATTTGCCCCAGTTCTATGAGACAGAATACAATAATGAATGGTGGGGAAAAGGATACACAGAGTGGACAGCATGCAAGCAGGCAAAACCTTTATTTAAAGGACATAATCAGCCACGTGTTCCTCTCAATAATAATTACTATGATCTCTCTATCAAAGACAATATTAAATGGCAGATGAAACTTGCGCGAGAATATGGGCTGGATGGCTTTGCCATCTACCAATATTACTCATGTGGGAGGAAATTATTAGAAGTACCAACTGAAATTATCAGAGACAACAACGATTTAGACTTCCCATTTTTCCTGTTTTGGGCCAATGAGTCATGGAAAATGGCATGGTATGGACAGAGTAATAAGGTTGTATGGAAGCAGGAGTATGGTACGGAAGAGGATTGGTACGATCAATTCTTATATTGTTTGACATATTTTAAAGACAAACGGTATATGAGGATTGATGGGAAACCTATCTATGTCATATACCATGCAAGTGATTTTAAAGAAATCGACAATTTTATTGCTAAATGGAATGAATGGGCATTAGAAAATGGGTTGCCTGGTATCTATTTTGTAAAGACTTTGGGAAGCAAGGACAGTGCAAAGCTGGGAAGCTTTTCCGCTGTAATTACACGTGAACCAGTATATGCTTTTGCTTATGATCAGGGTTTTGTTTATCGAAATGCCAGAAGAATTAAGACTCGAGTTTTAAGCATGCTTAACAAGACGGTCTTTGCAAAATATGATAAAGGCTTTATTAGATATAAGGTTTCGTACGATAAAATATGGAAAGGCATAATAAGCAGAAAAGATCAAGTTTCACCTGTCATTTATGGGGCTTTTACTGGCTGGGATACAACACCCAGAAGAGGGTATAACGGTATTTTAACGGAGGGAGCCTCTCCTGAAAAATTTGGAAATTACATGACTCAGCTCTATAAAAAGGCTAAAATCAATAACGTAAATATGATAGTAATCAACGCATGGAATGAATGGGCAGAAGGCGCATATCTTGAACCGGATGAACATGATGGCTATGAGTATCTGAAAAAGATAAAGGAACTAAAAGATCATTCGCAACCATGAAGATAATAATACCAATGTTGTAAGGGGGCAAAGTCATGTCAAAGCTAACCAAAAGGATTCATATTGTTCTCAATTATATATTTGTAAAGCACAAATTTAGATCTTGTGGGGAAGATTTAAGAATAAGTGGCAGCCCGTTTCTCACTCACCCAGAATACATAACAATTGGGATGAGTTTTCATGTAGGTGCTGCCCTGAAGCTTGAGACATGGCCGGCTTATAATAATAAGCGAACAGACAAGAAACCGAAATTGATTATAGGTAATAATGTCTCATTCATGGACAATTGCCAAATATCGTGCTTGGACAGTGTTACAATAGGGGACAATGTGCTTTTTGGCAGCAATGTGTTTGTTACAGATAATTTACATGGAGGAACAATGAAGTCAGAACTCGATCTTCCACCAGTAGAAAGAGCTCTATTTTCAAAAGGTGCTGTTTCGATTGGAAACAAAGTATGGGTAGGAAGAAATGTATGTATCATGCCTGGCGTAACAATCGGTGATTGTGCAGTTATAGGTGCTAATTCCGTGGTTACTCATGATGTCCTTGCATATACGATTGTCGGTGGTGTGCCAGCCAGAGTGATTAGAGAAGTGAAGGAATAAGAAAGCATGAAAGTATTATATATTCTTCATTCAGCGCTTATGGGAGGCGCTACAATAGCAGCAGTCAATCTCATTTCAAATTTGGAGCATCTTGGCGTTGAGCCGATAATTGTTGTACCAAAATATACAAGAAAAACAGATAATGCATCACTGATTAATGAGATTAAAAGCAGGGGCTGGAAGTATGAAGAAGTGATTGTGAATGCATTGACTGGACCTTATAAACCTCAGAACCACATTAAAAATGCACTAAAATCGATAAGAAGGATAACATTCCATTTACTGAGTAATTACCAGTTAAGTCGGATACTAGAGAAGTATAAGCCAGAAATCATTCATACTAATACTGGTGTAATACAGGAAGGATATCAACTATCAAAAAAATATAATATTGGGCATGTATGGCATATACGCGAATACCAAGATAAAGATTTTTCATATAGATTTATCCCTTCAAAAGATGCTGTAATGCACTATTATGCGGACTCAAATACTATTTGTATTACTGAAGATATTCAGCGTTATTTTGGCTTGATTGAAAGTGATAAATCCAGGGTAATATACGATCCGCTATTTTCAATTAATGACGTACCAGTTTGTCCCCAAGATAAAGAAAATTACTTTTTGATAGCAAGTAGAATTTCGCCGGAGAAAGGTATTAATTATATTATTGAAGGTTTCGCAGGGTTTATCAATTCCTTTCCGCGTCAAGAGAGGAATATGTATAAGCTAATAATTGCGGGCGAAGGAGGGAATGCCTACTGCAACAGTCTTAAAGAATTATGCATGAATCTCAACATTGAGGGAAATGTTGAGTTCATTGGGTTTCAAAAAGATGTTAAACCATTAATGAAAAAAGCTAAGGCCCTTATGGTTGGATCTCTTGCAGAAGGATTTGGGATGATGACAGCGGAAGCAAATATGATGGGCTGTCCAGTAATTGGGAGAAACACTGCTGGTACCAAGGAAATCATAGAACTTACAGGTGGAGGTTTTTTGTTTGAAACGCAGACTGAACTATTAAATGCTATCAAACAAATAGCAGGAATGTCTTCGAATGAGATTTGTAAGAAAATGGAAACACCAATGCAAATAGCGATAAGAGCTTTCAATCGCGAAAGGTCTGCAGAATTAGTATACTCATACTATCTTGATATTTTAAACAGACAACACAGTTGACCTGTAACGAATAAAAACCACATTATTTTTCGGAGCAAAAGGTTTGATTGCATGAACAGAATTGAACTTGGAAATAAGGTTTATAACCTTGCACTATCAACGTATATCATTCAAGCAATAGGGGTTTTTTCCTCATTAGAGAACAAACCCTTTTTAGGATACCTCACATACTTAATACTATTGCTGCTTGGTATAAAGATCATTCTTTCGTATTATACAAAGAAGCAATTGTTTTGGGCGGTTACTCTATTAGGCTTTGGAATCTGGTTATACTACATAACCGGACTCGGTGATCTAATGCTGTTTATGTGGTTCATTATTTCTGGACGTGATGTAAAGCTTCGAAAAACCTTCCGCATGGCATTGAAAGTTTATGTTTTCTCAATTTTATTTGCAATTGCCTTGTACGCATTTGGCTACTCCACTGATGTAGTGAAGAGATTGACAGATGGCTCACTTGGTCATTCATTGGGTTTTTCAAATGCAAATTCTCTATCATTGCTGTTTTTTCAACCTATACTCATTTGGATTGTTCTCAGATATGAGAGATTCAAATTTAGAGACTATGCCGGTATTTTATTAGCAGAGCTAATTATATATTTAATTACGCGATGCCGTTCTACATTTATCACAAGCATTATTTTATTGTTCTTGCTTCCCAACATTAAAACCTTGTCATCACATAAGTATTCAAAGAGAGTATTGAAAATACTAGTATATGTCGCTCCTATCTGTGCAGCTCTGAGTTTTCTTCTTGTATACCTTTACAGTAGAGGAGGGGCAGTCGTGAGCGTTATAGATAGTCTTGGGTCAAGTAGAATTAGTAGTGCATATATCAATATTATCAGGTATGGTATACATTTCTTTCCGACCGCTAATAATCCAGTCTACGAATCGCTCTATACTTTGGATAATTCTTATATCCGAGTAGCAGTGCACTTCGGTACTTTTGTTTTGATTTTTGTTCTCTTTTTTTATACAAGAAGCATGTGGTTCATGTATAAACGAGAAGAGTATGAGCGACTAACAGTAATGGTGATAATTTGTATACTTTCTCTTTTTGAGACGAATTTGTACAGACTGAGTATAAATGTTGCGATTCTTTTGCTTTCTGAAGGACTTTATTCCTCTATGTTAGGGAATGACCCAGATCATAGCAATGTAAGTAAAGTATAAAAGTCAACATACTCATATAAATATGGGTTACTTGAACGTGTTTTCTCTGCATCTAATCCATTGCAAACATGCTTATCAAAACAGATAGTATCAATATCAATGTAAATCACTTTTTTGTTTGACCGATGGGATTTGAGGCATAACATTCATCCTTGAATTATTAGAAAGACGGCATGGTGACGTGATGAAAACAAAGTCTGAGAATAACAAAGGACTAAAATACTTAGCAAAGAATATTGGCTTGATTAGCATTGGGACATTTAGCACCAGCTTATTGAGTTTCTTTCTCGTTCCTTTATATACAAGTGTTCTTTCAACGTCGGATTATGGGAACTATGATCTAGTTAATACGACAGTCGCATTACTTATGCCCTTCTTGACATTGTCTATTGAAGAGCCGGTCATGCGGTTTGCTTTGGATAAGAAAAAAAGAGATCTTAAAAATATATTTACTATTGGCATCAAACATGTTGTTATCGGTATTATTTTGATAGGGGTATTAACAGTTATTAACCACTTTTTCGTATTTTTCCAGATAATAGACGATTTTTGGCCTTTTTTCATTTTGATGTATTCTTTCTCATCGATATGCAATGTGTTGACCTTTTTTGCAAGGGGATTAGAATGTGTATCTGATGTTGCTATCTCAGGAGTAATAGGGACCTTTGTTTCGATCGTATGTAATATTGTTTTTCTGCTCCCGTTGCATATGGGGCTGCTGGGGTATTTTTTAGCTCATATAGCAGGAACAGCGACACAAAGTCTTTTTCTTTTCTTTAGAGTGCAGTGCTGGAAATATCTAGGAAGCTTCAGAAATATTAAAAGGGACCAAGAGAAGAGCATGATTCAATACTCTACTCCTATGATTGCAAACACTGTATCTTGGTGGGTTAATAATGCTTCTGATAGATATATTGTTACATGGCTTAGCGGTGTGTCTGTAAACGGAATTTATTCAGTTGCTTATAAAATCCCAACCATTTTGAATGTTTTTCAACGGGTTTTTCTACAGGCGTGGACTATATCAGCTGTGAAAGATTTTGATCCAGAAGATAAGAACGGCTTTTTCTCAAACTTATATAATTCCTATAATTTTCTTATGGTTATTTCTTGCTCAGTATTGATTACTTTGGATAAACCAATTGCAAGCATCCTATATGCTAAAGATTTTTACGCTGCATGGGTTTATGTACCTTTTTTGATGATTTCAATTGTGTTCGGTGCGCTAAACGGATATATGGGTGGTATATTTTCAGCTGTAAAAAACTCTAAGATGTATGCTATTTCAACGGTCATAGGGGCAATAGTAAATACAATCCTAAATTTTGTTCTTGTATATTCAATCGGCGCGTTAGGTGCTGCAATAGCCACAGCGGTTGGGTATTGGGTTGTTTGGATAGTACGACGTAGATACATGCTTAAATACCTTCATATGAAAATGCACCTATTTAGAGATTATGTATCATATGCGTTACTAGTTGCACAAGCTGTCTTTGTAATCAAACTGACCGATAATAATACTGCTCTATATACCATTCAATTTGGTGTAATTGTCATGATTGCATTGTTATATTTACAGGAACTCATATTTGTTAGAGACAAAGTCATCTCTATTTTGAAAAAAAAATAACACCCATGCTGAGGCGTGAAGAATATGAAAATGAGTACTAAACATAAAATAATAAAAGTTTTAAGACAGATCCCTGGGTTTATCACCTCAAGGGCATATTTTCTTATATATTATGTCGCATATCTGATGCCAATGAAACAGAACATGATCATTTTCGAGAGCAGAGGTGATATGTGCGATAATGCATATGCATTATTTGATTATATGTGGAACAATGGATACAGGGAAAAATATGAGTATATATGGCTTGTTGAGGATAAGAAAAAGGCTAAATCTAAGAATCTAAAAGGAGTTAAATTCGCAAGTAATAAGAATCGTAGCTTCAAACCTAAAACGTACTATTATCTTGCGAGGGCAAAATATTATATTTACGATCATGATAATTTTATAGGAAAACTAAAACGGAAGCAGAATCATGTCTCTTTTTATTTATGGCATTCGATCAATTTAAAAGCACCAGCCAAAGGAGCTGTCGATCCAGCCCCCTCAGAATATCCGGATTATGTGTTAGCGACAAGTGAAATGGCGGCGGAATGGAATTCGAAGCTTATTGGTATTCCTGTTGATAAAGCAAAGATTTTAGGATTTTCAAGGAATGACTATTTATTCAATAGTAAAGTAAATATTGAAGATGTCATGTACAGATTACTTGGCGTCAATCAATTTAACAAAGTTTTTCTTTGGATGCCAACTTTTAGGAAAAGTGAACACGTTTCGTTGTCGGAAAACTATATTGAGAATGAAACTGGGATGCCTTTAATACATACTTTGGAAGAATTCTATGAAATTAATGATTTTCTGGCTAAATCTAATTCAATACTTATTCTAAAGATACATCCTTTGCAAGCTTCATTGCCAATTTTTAGAACTAAATTTAGCAATATTTATATTCTTAGCAATGATGATCTTGATGCAGGAGGGCTACAACTGTATCAGTTTGTTTCATGTACTGATGCACTGATAACGGATTACTCTTCTATATCTATGGACTATCTTCTTTTAGACCGCCCAATCATTTTTTCACTAGACGATTATGAAGAATATGGAAATTCAAGAGGTTTTGTGGTTCCAAATGTAATAGATTACCTTGCAGGGTACCATGTGTTCAATCTACAGGAACTGCGATCGTCAATGCAGGACATAATCGAAGGGCTAGACAATTCTCGAGAAGAACGAAAAAGATTAATTGATCTTTTTCATACATATCAAGATGGATACAGTTCAAAACGAATTGTAGAATTCCTAAAACTATAAAACCTCAAACACTGGAAAGGAAGGTATTTAATTTCATGAAAGCACTAATTCTTAATTCTGGTATCGGTTCCCGTATGGGAGTCCTCACCTCGGAGCATCCGAAATGTATGACAGAGATTTCATCTCATGAAACCATACTCTCGCGTCAGCTGAAGCAAATTGCCGAGGCTGGGATTGAGGAAGTTGTTATCACCACAGGGTATTACGATGGAGTTCTGGTGAATTACTGCAATTCGCTTGACTTGCCGTTACATTTTACCTTTGTGAAGAACCCAATCTACGACAAAACCAATTATATCTACTCCATCTACTGTGCAAGAGAATACTTGGATGATGACATCATTCTCATGCATGGCGACTTGGTCTTCGAGAACGAGGTCTTTGATCGGGTGATTGCCTCTGCTGTTTCTTGTATGACCGTCTCTTCTACACTGCCGCTCCCTGAGAAGGACTTCAAAGCTGTTGTGCGTAATGGCATGGTCATAAAAGTAGGCGTCGAGTTCTTCAACGAAGCAATGGAAGCTCAGGCACTCTATAAGTTGAACAAAGAAGACTGGAAGATCTGGATGGGTAAGATCATCGAGTTCTGCGAGGCTGAGACGACAAATGTTTATGCTGAGAATGCTCTGAATGAATTGAATGGCGCTGTAAGCATCCATGCGCTCGATGTTGAGAATCTTCTTTGTTCAGAGATCGACAACCCTGAAGATATGGCTGTTGTAACATCGAAGTTGAAAGAGATCCAGTCTCGTACAGTTTATATGTGCTTCGCTTCCGATATTATCCATGGTGGACATATCGCTATCATTAAAAAGGCGCAGAAGCTGGGCAAACTGATTATCGGTATATTGTCCGATGAGGCAGTTGCATCCTACAAGCGTATGCCTCTGGTACCTGCTTCTGAGCGGAAGCTGATGTTTGAAAATATTGCTGGGGTGTATAAGGTTGTTGATCAGAATACGCTGAGTTACAAGGAAAATCTGGAAAAGTTCAAACCATCAATTGTCGTACATGGCGATGACTGGGTATCTGGTTTCCAACGGCCGATCCGAGATGAGGTTACGTCAATCCTCGCGACCTATGGTGGAAAACTCATAGAGTACCCGTATTCAAATGACCCAAAATATGCGGAAATAGACGCCAGGACTCGCTCTGATCTCGCTATGCCCGACATCCGCCGTGGCCGCCTTAAGAGAATGCTGGATGCGAAGGGCCTTGTGACAGTTATGGAGGCACACGACGGCTTAACCGGCTTGATTGTCGAGAACACTGTGGTTCACCAGAATGGCGGTGCTCGCCAATTTGATGCTATGTGGATCAGCTCTCTGTGTGATAGTACGGCGAAGGGCAAACCGGATATCGAACTTGTTGACATGACCTCCCGTTTCCGCACGATTGAGGATATTACCGAGGTTACAACGAAGCCCATTATCTTTGACGGTGATACCGGTGGGAAGACTGAGCATTTTGTGTATACAGTTCGTTCTCTGGAGAGGCTTGGCGTGTCTATGGTCATTATCGAAGATAAGACAGGGTTGAAGAAGA
>AUXO018705041.1_pt1 | contig 10610 bp, 7 predicted proteins | sample 768731 | NCBI WGS metagenome assembly AUXO01 (sample SAMN02715735, study PRJNA202380) | gut metagenome | biome: sheep rumen | host: Ovis aries | place: New Zealand: Palmerston North
TTACATTGAAACCAACTTTTCTATATACTTTCTGAACCTTTTTATTTGCGACATAAGATGCTTTTTGTGCGCCTTCTTTTAAAACCTGATCCAGCATACCGCTTTCGATGACATCTTTATATTTCGCCTGAAGATCACTCAGGAAATCAAAAACGGTCTGGCCGATTTCTTTTTTCAGCTCGCCATATCCTTTGCCTTGGTAACGATCGACAATACTATCGATGGATTGTCCGGAAAGTACGGATTGGATCGTCAAAAGATTGGCAAGCCCTGGTTGATTTTCCGGGTCGTACTGAATGATGCCGATAGAATCAGTAACAGCACTCATGATCTTCTTACGAGCCACCTTCGGATCATCGAGCAGGTCGATGGTTCCTTTTGGATTGTCTTCGGATTTTGACATTTTTTTTGTTGGATCTTGTAAGGAAAAAATCTTTTGTCCGACCTCGGTCACCAATGGTTCGGGCACAACGAATGTATCGCTATATCGATGATTGAAACGTTCAGCCAGATTCCGAGTCAGTTCAACATGCTGCTTTTGATCGATACCAACAGGAACATATTTCGGATCGTACAATAAAATGTCTGCTGCCATCAAACAAGGGTATGTAAACAAGCCGGCAGTTACTCCGGATTCACCTTTTGCCGTTTTATCTTTATATTGTGTCATTCGCTGCATTTCACCCATATAAGACATACAGGTCATGACCCATCCCAGCTTGGCATGTGCTTCTACATCGCTTTGTAAGAAGATCGTACATTTTTTCGGATCCAGTCCACTAGCTAGATATAAAGCAACCAGATCTCTGGTATTTTTACGTAATTCCTTTGCGTCGATTGGAACTGTGATTGCGTGTTGATTTGCAATGAAAATATATAGTTCATATTGTTCCTGGTATTTAACAAACTGGCTGATCGCACCAATATAATTGCCTAGATGCAAGCGACCGGTCGGCTTGATACCACTTAGCATTCTATCCATAATTATCCCTCCATTATTTTTATTTTACTTGTTCTCTCTTTTTTTACAAGTTATATATTTTTTTCTTGACAAGTTTGATATAATACTATGAAAAAGGAGGATGACTATGGTAATTCTTTATACTTCTCCTGGCTGTGCCAGCTGCCGGAAGGCTAAACAATGGTTAAAAGACAATCACATAGAATTTGTTGAAAAGAATATATTTACCAGTATTTTAAATAAAGAGGAAATCAAATACATGCTATCTAGAAGTGAGAACGGAACGGAAGATATCATTTCTGTACGTTCAAAAGTATATCAGACATTGAATCGTGATATTGATGATTTCTCATTGAATGAGCTGGTGGATCTGATTCAAAATAATCCCTCTATTCTACGGCGTCCGATCATGATCAGTGAACAGAATTTTGTGGTTGGATATGACGTGGATGAGATTACGATGATGCTCTCACCATCTATGAGACAGTCATTAAATACAGTATGTGAAAAAGCTTGTAATGATAATTGTCCAAACTATGAGGTCTGCGGATCATTACAGGAAGAACCGAACATTCATATCAATCTTTCACTGGAAGAGACACAAGCAGCTGCTTGATGTCTCTTTTTTACATCGTATATTTCTTCTATTTTTTTGAAGGGGGTTGTGATACAATATTTTTAATGAAAACGTTCTAAAAGGAGGAAATAAAACATGGGAAAAAAGTATGTGTATCTTTTTAACGAAGGTGACGCCAATATGCGCGAACTCCTTGGTGGAAAAGGTGCGAACCTTGCTGAAATGAGTAAACTGGGCATGCCTGTTCCTAACGGTTTTACTATCACTACTGAAGCTTGTAACAAGTATTATGAAGACGGTGAAACAATCAGTGATGATATCAAAGCTGAAATCATGGTTTACTTAGCAAAATTGGAGGAAGAAACAGGAAAGAAATTCGGAGACAGTGAAAATCCGTTATTGGTTTCTGTTCGTTCCGGAGCTAGAGCTAGTATGCCAGGTATGATGGACACTATCTTGAACCTGGGTATCAATGATGTAGTAGCTGAAACAGTTGCTGAAAAGTCTGGAAACGCTCGTTTTGCATATGACTCTTATCGTCGTTTTATTCAGATGTTTGCGGACGTTGTTAAAGGACTGTCTAAAAAACGTTTCGAAGAAATCATCGATGAAGTAAAAGCGAAGAAGGGAATCAAAGACGATTTAGATCTGACAGCCGAAGATATGAAGGAATTGGTTGCTAGATTTAAAGAATTCTATCAGGAAGAATTAGGTGAATCATTCCCTACAGATCCAAAAGATCAGATGATGGAAGCTATCGAAGCTGTATTTAAATCTTGGAATAATGAACGTGCTATCTACTATCGTCGTATGAATGATATCCCTGGTGACTGGGGAACTGCTGTAAATGTTCAGATGATGGTATTTGGTAATATGGGTGAAGACTGTGGTACGGGTGTTGCATTTACTCGTAACCCTGCTACTGGTGAAAATGCTCTTTATGGTGAATTCTTGATGAATGCACAAGGTGAAGACGTTGTTGCCGGTGTCCGTACACCTAAGAAGATCGATCAGTTAAAAGAAGTATCTCCAACAGCTTATGAACAGTTTGTAGATATTTGTGATAAATTAGAGCATCATTACAAGAATATGCAGGATATGGAATTCACGATTGAAGGTGGAAAACTGTTTATGCTGCAGACTCGTAATGGTAAACGTACAGCGCAGGCTGCATTGAAAGTTGCCTGTGACATGGTTGACGAAGGTCTGATCAATACAGATGAAGCATTGATGATGGTTGAACCTCAGCAATTGGATACATTATTACACCCAATGTTTGATCCGGCAGCTTTGGCTGCAGCAACACCGGTAACTACTGCATTGCCTGCATCTCCAGGAGCTGGTAGTGGACAAGTTGTATTCTCTGCGGAAGAAGCAAAAGAAGAAGTGGCTAAAGGTAAGAAAGTTATCTTAGTTCGTTTGGAAACTTCTCCGGAAGACATCGAAGGTATGGCCGTATCTGAAGGTATCCTGACAGTACGTGGTGGTATGACATCCCATGCAGCTGTAGTTGCTCGTGGTATGGGTGCTTGCTGTGTATCCGGTGCCGGCGATATCGAAATGCATGCAGAAGAAGGATACTTCACAATTGGAGATCGTAAATTTACGCGTGAAGATTGGATTTCTGTTGATGGATCAACAGGAAATGTTTACGGTGAAAAGATCAAGACAGTTCCGGCTGAAATTTCAGGAAACTTTGAGCGTTTCATGAAGTGGGCAGACGAACGTCGTAAATTGAAGATCCGTACAAACGCAGATACGCCAAGAGATGCTGCACAGGCTGTTAAATTCGGCGCTGAAGGTATCGGATTGGTACGTACAGAACATATGTTCTTCGAAGGCGATAAGATCAAAGCCATCCGTGAAATGATCGTTGCTAAAACAGACGAACAGATGGAAGCTGCTTTAAATAAGATCGAACCGTTACAGCAGAAAGACTTCGAAGGTATTTACGAAGCCATGGAAGGCCGTCCGGTTACAATCCGTTACTTGGACCCACCTCTTCATGAATTCGTTCCAAATGACCCGGAAGACATCGCAGAATTAGCGAAAGAAATGGGTATGCCGGTTGAAGAATTAGAACAAGTATGCTCTAACTTGCACGAAGTAAACCCTATGATGGGACATCGTGGTTCTCGTCTGGATATTTCAAATCCTGGTATTGGACGTATGCAGACAGCTGCTGTTATTAAGGCTGCTTTGAATGTAAATGCTAAACATCCGGATTGGAACATTGAACCTGAAATTATGCTTCCATTGATCGGCGATGTGAAAGAACTTCAGTATGTTAAGAATATTGTAACAACAGAAGCTGATCGTATCCTGGCTGAAGCTGGATCGGACATGAAATATCATGTTGGTACGATGATCGAAATTCCTCGTGCTGCATTATTAGCCGATGAAATTGCACAGGAAGCTGAATTCTTCTCCTTCGGTACAAATGACTTAACACAGATGACATTTGGATTCTCTCGTGATGATGCGGGTAAATTCTTACCTGAGTACTACAATGCTAAGATTTACGAAGTCGATCCATTTGCTTCTTTAGACCAGAAGGGTGTTGGAAAACTGATTAAGATGGCTGCTGAATTAGGACGTAAAACTCGTCCGGACATCAAGTTAGGTATCTGTGGAGAACATGGAGGTCATCCGGCTTCTATCGAATTCTGTCATAAAATTGGATTGAACTACGTATCTTGTTCACCATTCCGTGTACCAATTGCTCGTTTGGCTGCTGCACAAGCTGCAATTCAGAACGACTAATTGTATAGATTATAGAGGTTAAACTAATGTTTAGCCTCTCTTTTTTATGATGAGGTAAATCAAATGAAAATTATGGAATTATTGAAAACGCGTCGTACGTACCGAATCTTCGATTCTTCAAAAAAAGTGGATGAATATACGATCCAATGTATGAAACAAGCCTTACGATATTCATCTTGTGCCGGCAATTTGCAGAACATTCGTTATATCTTCGTTGAAAACCATGAAATTGTATCCAGAATATTTCCGTTTACTTACTGGGCGGCTTATTTGGATAAAGAAATTGGTACTCCAAAACCGCATCAACAACCAGTTATGTTTGTGATTGTATTGAAGGAAAAGGGAAAAACGACAAGATGGACAGATGTAGATATCGGAATAGCCATCAGTAATATGACGTTGGTTGCATGGGAAAGAGGAGTTGGCAGCTGTATTATGGGAAATTTTGATGTGGATAAGATCAGTAGGATCTTAGATATCAATGAGCCATATTACATTCACAGCATCGTCGCATTTGGTATACCTGGCCATACATCTACCATTGTAGATATGAAAGACAGTGTAAAATACTACATTGATGATGACTTCAATTACTATGTACCTAAAAGAAAGGTAGAAGATTTTATTAAAGAAATCAAAGAGTAATATTTTCATTCCTATTTTGTATATTCATGTTAAAATAATCAGTAGGTGATAAATATGAAATATGATTTTGATAAAGTAATAGATCGTACCCATACAGATTCATTAAAATGGGATATTGTAGATACAAAGTATCCAATGTGGGTAGCTGATATGGATTTTGAAACCCCTCCGTTCATTCAGGAGGCTATCGAGAAAAGAGTGGAGCAAGGGGTCTATGGCTATAGTTTGATTCCAAACGACTTCTATAAGAGTATCCAAACCTGGTGGCTTGAGCGGCATGGCATCGGGTTTGATAAGAAAATGATGACTTATGCTACAGGTGTTATCCCTGCGTTAAGTACATTGATCCAGCGTTTTACTGCGCCTGGTGATCATGTGGTAATTCAAGCACCTGTTTATCATATGTTCTATAGCTTGATTGAACAAAATGGTCGTATTGCATCCGTAAATGAATTGAAATATGAGCAAAACAGTTATTTTGTGGATTTTGAAGATTTGGAAATGCGCCTGGCAGATTCACGAACTACTTTATTATTGTTATGTAATCCGCATAATCCGACTGGAAATATATGGGATCGGAATACATTGGAAAAAATAGGACGATTATGTGACAAATATCATGTTCTCGTCATTTCTGATGAGATCCATGGAGACATTGTTCAACCTGGTTTTACTTATATTCCATATACAAAAGTTAATGAGACCTGTTTTTTCAACAGTATTACATTAGTATCTGCATCTAAAGCTTTTAATATAGCTGGTTTGCAGTCAGCTTGTGTTATTATACCAAATGAAGAGATCTGTCAGAAAGCTAGAACTGCTTTACAGGTAAATCATTTGACCTCACCAAACGCATTCGCATGCAGAGCCTCCATCGCTGCTTTTACAGAAGGTGAAGACTGGCTGGATCAGATGAATGCCTATATTGCCGAAAACAAAAGAATTACTGAACAGTTTTTTATCGAATCGATTCCGTCATTGAAAGTGGTTCCAGGACTGGCCACATATCTGGTATGGATTGATTGCAGCGAAATGACGCTAGATACTGAGAAACTCTGTTTAATACTTTTAAAAAAAGAAGGCATTTATTTGGAAAAGGGAAAAGACTTCGGAAAAAACAGCCGGGCTTTCTTACGTATGAATGTTGCCATGCCTAGAACAAAGTTGCTGGAAGCGCTGATAGCCTTACGTTCCGGCCTACATACGCGGTCAATGCGAAAATATCTAAAAGGTGACCCTGAATAAGAATGGAAAGAGTTTCTAAATAAGAAACTCTTTTTTTCATTAAGAATATTTAATATATCTTTAAAAATTTGCTATAATACATATTAAGAAAGTAGGGATAGTTTGGAAAAATATGTAGAACTTGTTTATGATGATCGCACCCTTCGTGGCATGATGCACATTCCGGACAACGGTCAGAAAAAAATACCATTTGTGGTATTATTTCATGGTTTTCAAGATGACCGAAATGAAATCAACTTCGTTCATACTGAATTAAGCCGAAAACTATGTGACCAAGGGATAGGCAGTGTGCGATTTGATTTCTATGGCAGTGGGGAAAGCGATGGAACCTTTGATGAGATTACCGTATCTTCAGAAGTTCAGGATGGCATTGAAATTTTAAAGTATGTACGGTCCTTGCCGTTTGTAGATACGGAGCGAGTTGCTGTTCATGGGCTAAGTCTGGGTGGCTGTGTAGCAAGCATGGTAGCTGGTCTATGTAATGGGGATGTGTGTGCTTTGAGCTTGTGCTGTCCGGCACCGGATCTAGTGTACAATTTACGAAATGGTTTATTATGTGGAGAGGATGTATCCAGCATTCTGGATGATTGTGCCGATGTGGAAGGTCTTAAACTCAGTCACGCTTTTTACGAAGACTGTATGAAGATTGATCCTTATAAAACTGCTGCTGAATATAAGGGCCCTGTGCTATTAGTACATGGAGATCAGGATATCACGGCATCAATTGATTGTTCTTATAAGTATAAAGAAATCTATGGAGATAGAGCTAGTATGCTGGTAGTTAAAGGAGCAGAACATCGGTTTAAATCGTTTACTTGGCGTGCAGCCCGAATCGATGCGGCTCTGGATTTTTTGAAGAATCATTTAGTTAAAGTATAGGGAGAGAGTATGAAAAGAGAAAGAAAAGAAATGAGTACAGGTTTGGCTTTATTGAGCTTTCTAGCTATTATCGGCGTTGTTGTATTATTAATTAACTTGAATGTAAACACTACCGTTTCCATTTTCTGTGGAACCGTTGTTGCCGTTATTGTCGCTTTATTATCCGGTATTTCATGGAATGAAATTGAAACGGAAATTAAGAAAGTTATTTCTGATGCTACACCGACATTCTTAATTGTTATTATGGTCGGTATGCTAGTTGGTATTTGGATGGCTGGTGGTACTGTTCCTGCATTGATGTATTACGGTATGAAACTGATTTCACCGGCGATTCTGGTTCCCTTAACATTTATTCTTTGTTCCATCACATCTATTTTTACGGGAACAAGTTTTGGAAGTATTGCTACTATGGGACTTGCGATGGTCGGCATTGCCATGACAACAGACATACCGATTCCATTGGTTGCGGCTGCAGCTGTATGTGGTGCTTGGCTAGGGGATAAAATGTCTCCGATGTCTGATACAACGAATATGGCCAGTGGTGTATCCAAAGTTCCTCTGTATGAGCATATCGGTTCAATGATGTACACGACAATTCCAGCTGCAATTGTAGCTATTATTCTCTTTACCATTGTAGGACTTCATTATGGCGGTGGCGGTATGGATGCAGAAAGAGCAAATCTGATTATTAAAACGTTGGATGAAAACTTTAATATCAATGTATTTTTGATTTTGCCTGCAATATTGGTGCTGCTGGTTTCTGTTTTCAAACTTCCGGCTATTCCTGGCATGGGCATTACTGTATTGGTAAGTATTCTTTTTGCGTTAGTATTCCAAAATGTATCATTCCCGGATTTGATGAACTATGCGTTTAATGGCTTCAGTATTGAAACGGGAGTTTCCATCGTTGACCCTATGTTAAATCGTGGTGGTGTTACTTCTATGACAGAGCTGTTGGTAATCTTTATGGTAGCTAGCGTCATGGGTGGTGTGGTTACTTCAACCGGTATCTTGGATACCATTGCTCAAAATGTACTGTTGAAGTTTATAAAGAATCGTGTTGTTTTAACAATTGTTACTTTGTTATACTGCTACATCGTTAACTTTATTACAGCCGGAGGACAGATTGTTGCCATTATCGTTACAGAGCAGACGTTTGAAGAAACTTACGAAAAAATGAACATAAGCCACAAGGTTTTATCTCGTACATTAGAAGATGCCGGAACACTGAGTGCTCCAATCGTTCCTTGGGGTGTTGCTACCGTTTATGTAATGAGTGTATTAGGCGTTGGAACGGAATATATTAAGTATTGTTGGTTTATTTTCCTTGTTCCTGTTTTTGCTATCCTGTGCTCTATTACAGGAATCGGCATGTGGGATACTGAAGGAAACAAGTTACGTAAATAAGAATGGTCCTAGACCATTCTTTTTTTTAGAAAATTTAGCCCAAATCAAAATTTACGATTTTTGTATAGGATCTTGTGCAGTCAAGAGTGGTTTATATGATGTCAATGATGACATTCGAATGGATCGAACTTAGAGGACCAATCATATAGAAATAAAAAAGAATTTGGAAGAGTATTTAAGATATATGTTTCAAAGTATCATACATTCGTACTTTAACTAAAATAAAAGCGTACAGAAGCGAAAACTCTTGCCTATATATGAAGGAAAGTCATCGCTAATACTTTTGGATGTTTATAAAGAACATCCTATTTTTTTGAAAGTATGTTATACTATTCAAAGTTTATTGGAGGGAATTCCTATGAAAGTATCAAAAACAAACGCAATGCGATACCTCGATGTGCACCGTGTTTCTTATAAAGTACATACATATGAGCACCATGCTAAAGATCCAGTGGACGGGATCCATGTAGCGCAAATGTTGCAGGAAGATGTTAAGAAGATTTTTAAAACGCTTGTTACGCAGGCCAACACAAAAGAATATCTGGTGTACATGGTCCCGGTTGATGAAGAGCTGGATTTGAAAAAATGTGCGAAAGCCGCCGGTGTCAAACATACTGAAATGATTCATGTTAAAGATATTAATAAAGTCACTGGCTATATACGGGGAGGTTGTTCTCCACTTGGTATGAAGAAGCAATACAGAACTTTTATCGATGAACAAGCTATATTATACGATTCAATTTATTTCAGCGGTGGGAAAATCGGGGTACAAATTGAAATGAACCCGGAGGATTTGATTTCCTTACTGGATATTCAGCCGGTTTCCATCATAAAGGAGTGAAATTATGTGGATAAAGAACAGTGTATTTTATCAAATATATCCCTTAGGTGCATTCGGAGCGCCTTTTCATAACGATGGGGTATTGGAACATCGAATCTTGAAAGCAAAAGCTTATATTGAACCGTTGAAAAAATTAGGGATTGACTGTGTTTTGTTTAATCCATTGTTTCAAAGTAAAACTCATGGATACGATACAACGGATTATTTCACGGTTGACTGTCGTTTAGGCACAAACCAGGATTTAGCAGATGTTCTGAACCTTTATTATGAGCAGGGGATCCGTGTACTGTTTGACGGTGTATTTAATCATGTAGGAAGAGATTTCTTTGCGTTTCAAGATGTATTGACAAATAGGGAATCCAGTGAATATAGAGACTGGTTTTATATTGATTTTAATAACAATAATGAATACGACGACCATTTTTCCTATCAGAACTGGGAAGGGTACAGCGCATTGGTTAAACTGAATTTGCGATGTGAATCTTTGATTACATATCTTCTGGACGTGATAGATTTCTGGATGGATACTTTTCATATTGATGGCATTCGATTTGATGTTGCTTATTGTCTAGATCGTGACTTTGTTAAGAGGGTCCGTTCTCATTGTAAACATAAAAACCCTGACTTTTTCCTTTTGGGGGAGACTCTTCATGGAGACTATAATCAATGGGTAAATGAGGAAATGTTTGACAGTTGTACAAACTATGAGTGTTACAAAGGATTATATTCCAGTTTTAATTCAAAGAATTTCTTTGAAATCTTATATTCATATAATCGCCAATTCGGAAAAGATCCGTGGTGCCTTTATACAAATAAGTATCTATTGAATTTTGTAGATAATCATGATGTACCACGTATTGCTTCTCAATTGGAGAATGTGAATCATCTTCCGTTGATTTATACCATGCTGATTACAATGCCGGGGATCCCTTGTTTATACTATGGCAGCGAATGGGGTATACAAGGAATAAAGAATCACGATGATACACAACTGCGTCCACAGATTGAATCGTTGAAGTATAATGAACTAACCAGCCATATTGAACGGTTGATACATATTAAACATGAATATCAGGACCTCTGGTATGGAGATTATCAACAGATAGCGATAACGAATACGGCTTGTGTTTATCAACGAGGTCAATTATGGATATGCATAAATATGGAAGCAGATCCATGTCGGCTGTCTCTTCCTTGGAGCGGAACCTTAAAAGATCTATTAAGTGGCAATGAAATTGACATACAACAATCAATTACAATGGATGGATATCATTCCTATATATTGAAAAAGG
>AUXO017570115.1_pt1 | contig 10609 bp, 5 predicted proteins | sample 768731 | NCBI WGS metagenome assembly AUXO01 (sample SAMN02715735, study PRJNA202380) | gut metagenome | biome: sheep rumen | host: Ovis aries | place: New Zealand: Palmerston North
ATATCATCCCACATGTCGAAATAGGTGTTCTCAAGCGCACTCTCGCACACGTCAAAAGGAGCGTCTTTGAACAATGTCGGATTCTCGCAGGTGACGGGGAACAGAACATTCAGGTCGTAACGGGAATCGTAAAATGCCCTATGGCGGTTATTGTAGGCATCCTTCTGGGCGAACTTACCTATCCTTTTATTTTCTTTCCAGTCTATCTTAAGGTCGAAATCGATCCTCCGGCTCCCATCGCCTACGGTGATTATCTGCGAAAATGGCACGGAAGCTATTGTCCCACGGACAGTTATCTTTGTCAATATACCATCCGCACGGCTCACTTCCACGGTGGCGGGCTCATCCGTCGAGGAATGCCAACACCCATCATCCATGAACCATCCCGCCAATTGGCCAAGCGCCTGACCGGATCTTAAGTCGACATATTCAACGCCCTCCTTGGACCTGAGGCTAGTGATCACACCACCGTCAGACGGAGAGAATGTAAGGATATAAGCACCCACATTGACCTTCACGGGACCGTCTGAGGCTCCACTGGTCTTGACTATTGGCGTGACCAGAGTGCTCTTTCCCTGGCGGCTGAAGGTGTAGGACGCGATCCCGAGAGCGGGAGCTGAAGCCTTGAAAACGGCTTTCCCGCCTTCAACGATATAAGGGACGGCGGCGCCATCAGGTCCAGTGATTCTGAAGGCCTCAGGCCATCCTTCTGGAATATCAGCACTAACCGTCTCCTGGCGAGGGAAGGCAGCCGTATTCACAACTCCAAACTGCCTTAATGAGGATCCATCGATCCCATCTACCGCAAGCATACGGGATATAGCCTCCCCACAATTATCCAACGAGGCCCCGGTCCAAAGGGCAACATTCTCAGCCCAGTTCCCCCTTTTGTTGAGCCTATTGTAAGGTACAATCCAGCAATCGTGGTGCTGAGAAAGCAGAAGAGTACGCCAAGCCTCGTCAATCAGGGACTGGTCAAGCCTTTGTCCAGTGGAAAGGCCGAGAAGCGCTCCTGTCTTCTCTGTCATCACAATCTCGTTTTCAGCTTCACGGACCTGTCGGGCAAGTCTCTGAAGTATCTGAGAGCCCCATACAAGCCCTCCCAGGACATCTTCCTGAGACATATGGTAGACATCATGGACAGCACCATCGGGCTCTCCCTCGAAATACTGTCTCCAAGTCAGGTAGCTGACACCAGGATGAGAGGCTCCACCATAGTCGAGCCATGGCCCGTTTGTCCAGCCCGCATCTTGGAAACACATTCCGACCGGCCGCTGGACTCCGGCCGCCTCACAATCATCAATATAACTGGGATAACGTCCATTAGCCTCGGTTTCCCATACATTTTTTCCTAGTTTCTCGAAAGAATATCTCGGGACGGCGAGGATATGGCTGCCATCAGCGGAAGTCCACTCCACTACTCCATTGCCGAATCCTGCGGAGTAACCACCCCAACAAGTGTTTGGACATTTAATGGAGGCGTACTTGAAACCGAACTGGCTTAGAACCATCGGGAGAGCTGAAGTGAAACAAGGCTCCTCAACCGCATAGGTAAGGAACTCAGCCTGAGGGAAATGCTTCCACACCTTATCCATTCCGTAACGGAACTGGCGGATTATGCTTTCTCCGGAGATGGTGTACATATACGACTGGGCATACGAAGGGTTGGTGAACTCCACCCGAGGTGTCATGGCAAGTGCCTTGAGCCTTTCCAGGCCTCCGGGGTTGTGAACAGCCACGGAATCCCATGTCTCCGGCTCAATCTCAAGGCAGATGCTCCATTCAGGATGGGCCTCCAACTGGTCTGCCATGTAATCAGTGTAGGTCTTCAACGGATAGTGGCCATAAACACCGCCATGAAAGCCATCCACGAAATACATCCTGTCCTGGGCATTTACAGAAATCGTCACACAAACAGCTGCCAAAACTGCCGTGAAAGCTGAATAAAACCTCGCTAGCATCATATCTTCTCCAATGTTATTCTCCTGGTCACAGGCTTATTAATTGTGTAGATCCGTTCGACCAGATCCGATGACAGTTTCTCCCATGTCTCCCTAACCTCGGGAATGGAACTCTTCCTGAACCAATATGCGGAATATCCCACAAAGGGATTTTTCTTAGCCTCGGCCTCAACCATTTCTAAGGACTTCCAGTCATCCTTGAACATCTGATCCGTACCGCCGAACATGTTAGACTCCATCCAGACATATTCCCTAAGGCGCTTGTCATTCTCGAAACGCTCCTCATTGAGGTACATGACAGCGGAAGCCTGACGATACTGGGGTGTGTTGGTCAACTCGGCCATATTGATTCCAGCAGACAGGTCAGACGAAGTGAACTCGGCGATGCATTGGCCGTCTATCAATAGCCTGTAATTGCCCTCAGCAAGTCTCCTGACCTTCAATGTCTCCTGGTTGAATTCCTCAGTGAAAGGGATCATTGCCAAAGCATCCCTCTGGGAGTGGATATTCCCCCAACCGTGCTCTGAGACAGAATCGCACGGATAAGGCAGAGCTCCGGCGAGATAGTCGAAGGAAATAATCCCGCCTGTTTTTGTGATATTCGTGATCTTACAGTTATCTGCCTCAAGGACTTTCTTCTTTGAAGCGTCTATGTCTATCCCGGCGACCTTTTTCCCTGCTAATCCTTGAGCCTTGAGGAACAGATAAGCCATGACCATCTGGCCATCTTTATCCGGATGGATCCTGTCCTGGGGGCAGAAAGAATATACGGGATCGGTAGACTGTGCCTTCGCAGCCAGAGCCAACATCGGTTTGTTCAAGTCCACGAAGCCCCACCCGTGCTCACTGGCGGTTGATTCCTGTACGGAGATGATTTTCTGTATAGCTGCGTTCTTTCCAGGAAGCACCGCGTTATTAAACGTTGAGGTCTCGTCATAAGGCGAGCCACCTATCATGACAACCTCCACACCCGAAGGCAGTTCCTCAAGCCTTGAGGTTATCTTTGAGAAGTACTCCAGCGACCGGTTAACCTTCTCTTGGGAAAGCGTCTCCACATCCTCCTTGTCATAGACTCCCCAGTATCCGGTGTCGTTCATTCCGAAAGTCAGGGTAATGTAAGTCGGATTCTCCTTCAACACATCCCAATCCCAACGATTGAGGATACTCCTCGCCTCGTCACCCCCGACGCCCCGGTTCATTATCGTCAATGGCATGTCCGGGAAACGGGTCATGTAATACAGCCAGATGTATGAATGATAATGTCCCCCATGGGTGATGCTGTCCCCTACCAGCGCCACTCGGTCACCAGCCTTGAAAGCCGGAATCAAAGATTGGGAAAAAGTGAGTGGCAAAGCCAGGAGGAACAGCGACACTGTCGCCAGAAATCGTCTCATTTCGTTCTCGTTTTTGACAAAACTACTTAAGAATGGGCTCATAAAGTTATACTATACCGCAAAAAAAGTATATTATAAGCCCGATGGCCTGACCTTGAATGTGTTTTCATCAATATAATTGGTTATATTGCGACAGTTATAATCAAATCATGATGGAAATCAAGTTATTAAGAGGGATAAGAGTTTCTCTTGCCAGCCTGGCTGTTCTCGCCGTCATATGCTCTTGCGGGAAAAGAGGGTTATCAAGGGGAGAAGGAAACGAGAACGATGACCAGACGATCACCTTGGACAACGAGATCGCCAAAAAGATAATCCAGGATGATGCCGGTGTGACTGCGGGTGACGGCATGTACTCAATCGCCCTGCCTGATGGCAGAAGCATATTCCTGATGGGAGACTCTTACACCGGGAAGGTGACATCGGGGCAAAGGAGCACGAGCGACCACATGTTCAGGAACACCTATCAAGTGTACAACAACGGCAAGGTGAGCGCCATCACCACTGGAAGCGACCATTCAGCCGCCATTCCTCCCGGATTTCCTGACGAGCAGAGATGGTACTGGCCTGGCCACGGCTTCGTGGCGGGAAACACGTTGTACATATTCCAGTTCGTGATGTATCAGGCAAGTGCGGGTGCCTGGGGGTTCAAGTACCTGGAGACTCACGTGCTGGAATACAGTCTTCCTGAGATAAAACTGATTAAAGACTACAGGATACCTTACACGGGGACTCCTGAGGCGGTTTATGGAGCGGCAGCCCTCTACGACGGTGGGAAGGTCTATGTCTACGCCCAATACGAGAAGGCAAACCAAGACCCTTTCAACGTGGTCTCGCAGGTGCTTTGCGCTAGGACGACCGTTGAGAATCTGGGAACGGAATGGGAGTATTACACTGGTTCAGACTGGAGCAAAGACAGCTCAAAGGCGGCCCCGCTTACGGGCCTTTCGGCTTTCCCTGTCTCCTCACAGTTCAACGTGTTCAAACTAAGGGACAAATATGTGCTTCTAAGCCAGCACAAGATGCTGGGTGACGGAAGGATATTCACTGCCGTCTCCGACACTCCCCAAGGACCATGGCACAATGTGAGACAGATATTCAAGACGCCCTATCTGGGTAACCAGAACTGGTTCACTTACAATGCGATGGGACATCCGCAATTCGAGAAGGACGGTAAACTCCTGGTCTCATTCAATGTCAATACAAATGATTTCTCGGAGCAATTCACGAATGTGGAGAGCTACCGTCCGAGGTTCTTCTGGTATCCGATAGACAAAATCATCCAATGAGACTCGCCAAAGCCTTAGCCTCGTCCATTTTGGCGATTATGGCGGCTATTTCCAGCCAGGCCATCGAGAGAGTACGCTCATTCACGATCAAAGACGGTCTCGCCGACAGTTCTCCCAGATTCATTACGCAAGATTCAGAGGGTATCCTCTGGATATGCACATGGGATGGCGTCAGCAGGTTTGACGGTGGATCTTTCGAGTCTGTCGACAACAAATTAGGTACGTTTTTCGGAACTACCAGAAGTGTGTTCGAGGCTGGCGACGGGGTGTATTGGATATGTAATCATAGCGGCATAAACAGGATTAACTTGCTCACCGGAGAGTGCGATTCGTTCAAACTCGGATATGATAAAGTGCAGCAGAGCGTTGATGCCTTCCTGCTGGCGGTTTCCGGGAATGGTTCTGTTTTCTGCACCTTGCAGAATTGGGGAATCTGCCACTTCAATGAGGAAAGAAGTGAGATGGTTCCTATCAACATCAAGGATGTCAACACAGGGCAGATCGCGGAGTTGCTCTGTGTCGGCGAGGGCAGGTTGATGGTGCGGGAGAATTCCGGGATCACATCCCTGATTCGATATGTATCCGGACCTGAAGGGATCACTGTCGTATCCTCCGAATTCATTCTTGGACGCGGTATTGTCTCAGGCATATTCAAATTGGATCAGGGGATCGGACTGGTGACTCCTGAAGGCAAACTGCACATCTGGGATGAGGCTGCCGAGACTGTAACAAAATCATTTGACATTCCTGCCGGGATATATGCCACAGGTGCCTCCAAAGGCGATGTTGCTTCGATATCATACAGGGATTCAAAGTCATACGAGATCAATCTCCATGATGGTTCCATAAAGGAAATCACAGCACTTACGGGGAAGAATGTCGGCTGTCTGCATTACGGCACAGAGGGAATTCTATGGGCTGGAGTTAACGGAGGAGGCCTTATGGCTATTTGGGACGACTCCTCTGGGATGAATCTGTTTCTCAACAAAGATATTACCGGAGATAGGGTCGCGAATGTCTCATCATTTATGGAAATGCCTGAAGGAGAATTACTTGTCGGTACCGAAGGCAACGGATTCTATCTCTTGAGACCAGACGGCTCATCAAAGACATACGGTAAAGGCGAGGGACTGAGCAATGAGAAAGTTTATGTCTTTGAGAAGGCTCTTGGTAGTGATATCTTCATAGGCCATGAAGGAGACGGCATCAATGTCCTGTCAGGTGGAAAACTCACGGATTTCCTCAAAGACGAGGATGAGATCCGCAACATTTACACTATCCGCCGTGATGACAAGGAGGACTGCTGGTACTTGGGTGCTTTTGAGCACGGAATCGCGAGACTCAAGGCAAGAAAAGGGCCTGGAGGCAACTACATCAAAACAGGGTTGGATTATTGGTATTCAGATGATCCTGACCATTTCTCGGCGAAATCAGTAACAGACATCATCCCGACTAACGATGGTAAACTTATCGTAGGTACACTTTCAGAGGGTTGCCTTGTCTTCGACATCAAGAGCGAGTCTTTCATGGATCGCCAACTCTGCGAGGAGACTGTTCTATGCCTCTTTTTAGAGAACGACTATTCCTTGTGGATCGGAACAGGTGGCTTCGGTCTGCGACATATCACAAGAGACGAATCAGGAAACCTATCCTCGAAGATCTATGACCGCGAAAGTGGTCTTAGAGACCTTTCTATCCATGGAATCCTCAAGGATAGCGAAGGGCATATCTGGGTAAGCACCAATCTGGGTCTGTCAAAACTCACACCTGATACGGGTGAAATCGTGAATTACTTTGGCAATGATGACCTCCAGAGCGACGAGTTTTCCAACTCCGCATGCTTGATGGCATCAGACGGTACTTTGCTATTTGGCGGTGTAGACGGGTTCAACAGGTTCGATCCCCTCAAGGTCTCCAAGAGAGACTTCGAGCCAGATCCTCACATCATCCGGTTCTCGCTGATGAGAGAGCCCGGGAGGCTATTCCCCACCAATGAGGAAATTGTTCTGAAACACAATGAGAACTACTTCAGCATCAGCTTCTCTGCCATAGAATTCATCGAGAATTCCAATTGTGAGTATGCCTACAGGCTCGTCGGGTTCGACGATCAGTGGATACACCAGCCCAAGGCCACTCCTGTCACATACACCAACCTGCACCATGGAAAGTACAGTTTCCAGGTCAGGTGCACGAATGGAGACAAGAAATGGGGATCCAAAACGGCCTCACTTGCCATAACCGTGAGAAGGCCTTGGTGGAACACGCCATGGGCATGGCTCATTTACACATTCCTGATTGGAGGAGCGATATATGCGATAAATCTGGTCGCGAGGATAAGGACCAGGCGCAAGCAAGAGATGGAGCTTGAGATCCTCAACAAAGAGCATGAGAATGAGACATACGAGGCCAAATTGAGGTTCTTCACCAACATCGCTCATGAGTTCGGCACTCCCCTCACCTTGATTAGCGGTGCCGGTGAGCGCCTGATGGACACAGGCCAGTTGTCCAGCAAGCCCGCGAAGTACGTTAACATCATCAAGGATAACGCAGACAGGATGCTCCGTCTGATTAAGGAACTGATGGATTTCCGAAAGGTGGACACTGGCAACTATCCATTGACATACAGCAGGTTCGATATCGCAAAGATGACCAGGGATCTTGTTCTGGGCTACTCTGGTCAAGGAGAGTCAGGGAATATAAGCATAGAACTGGATGTCCCGGAAGAGGAGACATTGATAGTCAGCGACTACGGAGCCGTGGAAAAAATTCTTCATAATCTGGTATCCAACGCATACAAATACACCCCTGAGCAAGGTAATATCAAGGTTTCACTAATTCCTCTAGAGAACTCATCTGTCAAGCTCACAGTGACCAACTCCGGAAAAGGAATCAAACCTGAGGACCTGCCGAAGGTGTTTGACCGCTTCGTTGTCCTGGAGAACCTCGAGAGCGAGGCCAGGGAGGGAAGAATTGAGCGGAATGGCATAGGGCTGGCCCTTGTCAGCTCACTCGTCAACACTTTGGGAGGTGAGATCAATGTGTCCAGCGAACGTAAGAAGTTCACCGAGTTCACTGTGACCCTGCCGTCAGCCGAAGACCAGACAATCAAAGAGGACGACAACGTCTTGACACCGGAGCTGTACGACATTCAGAATGCTGAGAGAGAAGATATTTACCCGAAGGGCTCATCAAACGCTAAAATTCTTATCGTCGATGACGAGAAAGCGATCCGGGATCTCGTGTCTGATATTCTCGGGGATAGATATGAGGTGCTCCAGGCAAGTGACGGGAAGGATGCCGTGGAGATTATCAGTCACGGACTTCCCGACTTGGTCATCACAGATATAGCCATGCCGGGAATGAACGGAATTGAGCTTTGCCGATACCTCAAGGAGAATGAGATCACCCGTAACATCCCGATAATCTTCCTGTCATTCCTTTCTGACATCCAGAACGAAATCAGCACATTCGAGACAGGTGGAGAGGCTTTTATCCCGAAGCCATTCTATCCCAGGCACTTGAATGCGGTTGTTAATAAGATTCTCTCTGGCAGGGAATCCCTTAAGTCGTACTATAGCTCAGCTATTTCCAACTCCGATTTACTCAATGAGAAAGTCGTCAGCAAGACAGACAAAGACTTTATCATGAAGGTGACTGGATTGATAGAGGCCGATCTATCCAACGAGGAAATATCTCCGGCATTCCTCGCCGAGGAGATGAATATCAGCAAATCTCAACTTTACCGCAAGCTTAAGGAACTCGTTGATTTATCTCCTGTGGAGTTTGTCCGCTCCATCAGGCTTGAGAAGGCCGCGCACTCGCTGAAGACCACAAACTTGACTGTCCAGGAGATAATGTACTCTGTAGGATTCAACAACAAATCATACTTTTACAGGGAATTCGGGAAGAAGTACGGAATGTCTCCGAAGGAATTCAGGACAATGGACAAGTCCAAATAAAAATGCTCTCCGGATATCCGGAGAGCACAAACCAAACCCATTTTATAATAGTTTTAACAAAGTTTACTCTGAAGCTTGGGATACCTCAAAGCCCTCAGTTCCATCTGTCACCACTATTGATCCGTCCGCGTTAGTGAACCAAACGTGCATGTCGACTATCTCAGCGTTCTGTCCGACGCCAAAGAATGACTTCGGATATATATACTTGAAATAGGTCTCGTCACCACTGCGGGTCATCAATGTCTTAGGACCTTCTTTAACTGTTCCGTCAGCCAAAGTGCAGGTAGCGTTGAGGTAAACCTGACTCTCGCCATAAAGAGCCGTGTCATTGCCGTCAATGGAAGACACGAACTCGATGGAGACATAGTCACCATAACGGAACGTTTGTGGAGTCGTGGAGACATAATGCAGGACAGTGAAGTCATCGTTGCCGCTACCGCCAGTCACCTTGATCATCTGCGTGTCGGAGATGATGAACTCGCCATCGTGATCAGTGTTGAAACCGTTGTCAGAAAGGCAGGTGACGAAGGCGCTGAAGAACTTGATGTTATTAGGCCCGGTCTTGAACTTGACCTTGACATCAGCGGTGGTAGTCGGATGAGTTCCACTACCGTCGAGATTGAGATAAGTCGTTCCCCTAAGGACAATCCACTCCACAGGACCGGTGTTGCCAAGCACGCCATACTGCGAAAGCATAGCTGAGCTGTAAGGCATCGTTGTCGTGGGCTCGGTGTAATCGTTGGCGAGAACCATAGCCTCGTCGGTGATGGTGATCAGTTGGCCACCAACCTGGGCATTTGTCGCTGAATATGTAGCCTGAACGGTCTCAGAGACCTTCCAGCTCTTAGGAGCCACGAAAGCCAGCACGAAATGTCCATTATGCTCTGTCTCAGGGACGAGTTGGACTTGGATAGTAACCTCCATCTCGGAATTGGCCTTAGGATCTGACGGCCATATCACCGACTTGAACTCTATACAGGAGAATACCATGGCGGCGACAGCCGCGAGAGCCAGGAAGATTGTTATGAATCTATTCTTTCTCATTTTATCCCCTCCTTAGTTGTTTTTACCACTAAACATAAACCTGTAGCTGACGGTCTTGCAGTCCATATTGAACTCCATGCAGACGACTCCCTTGCGGAATACGGCCACAATCTGGTCATCGGACTTGCGCCTGATAGCGTTAGGCTGAACAGAGTTGTCGAAGTAGCATTCGACCTCCTCAGTGGGAAGATTGAATCCATACATATCATGAGGAATATTACCGTTGTTCATCTTGATCCCGGTAATCTTCCCGTCGGTACGACGGATCTCGAGCTGGAAGGAATCGAACCAGTCGAAATAAGGCTTGATGTCGATACCATTCACGTTCACATCATCGATCTGGAGAGCCTTCCAAAGGTAATAAGTGGAGACCTTGTCGGGCTCATATTCCGAATCCATCGTGGTGTCGTGGAGGTTGAGCGTCTTGACGCAACCGCAGGCCAATGCCGCGGCAGCCATAAGGCTCAGGAATACTCGTATTTTGTTTCTCATTTCTTGCATCTTTTATAAAGCCAATCTCTGGGCCACCGTGATGGAGGCGATATTCTCATTCAACCGTTTCTCGGCCACGGGATAAGGGAAGAGAAGGCATTCCTCCGTGAACGGGACACCGGGGTGCTCCTGAGGAGTGAATCCTATCATATCCACGACTCGTTTGTTTGAGACGTTGAATACCTTACGGGTACGAAGCATGTCGAACCAGTTCTGGCCCTCGAAGCAAAGCTCCCATACACGCTCTTTGTACACATCCTCAAAGCTGATGGAAGAAGGCTTGACAATCGGGCACCAGCGGTTCCTGACTTGATAATAAGCATCGATAGCGGCGGCGTCCGTGGTGCTTCCACCGGCGCATGCGGCCTCAGCCAAAGTCAGAAGGACATCAGAGTACCTAAGCATCGGGAACTGGACATCGCTGGTGTTGCTGGTCACAGCATCCGCATCGAAGTACTTGTAGATGAAAGGCT
>AUXO011005809.1_pt1 | contig 10607 bp, 5 predicted proteins | sample 768731 | NCBI WGS metagenome assembly AUXO01 (sample SAMN02715735, study PRJNA202380) | gut metagenome | biome: sheep rumen | host: Ovis aries | place: New Zealand: Palmerston North
TTCGAGCATCTCGGCAGTCAGGTGGCTGCTGAAGAGGAAATCGTCATGATAGTTCATCTTGCGCAGATGTCCGTATTCCGGATGCTGGTCGATGGCTTTTTCATTACCCAACAGCAGGAGTGTTTCATCAGCCCATTCCCTGTAGAAAAGTGTTTTCTGTAATGCCATAAGGTACTTTCGCGCCACGTCGTAATCCCCTAATATCAGATAGGTCTGTGCCAGCCGTTTGTAGCAACGGCCACTCTTCTGATAGTCCATAATGGCTTCCTGTGCCTCAAAAAACGTTCGCTGGGCTACACGAATCATGCCTAACTGATAGAACGCTTCTGCCACAGGCAACGGGCTCGTAGCATCTGTCCCCACATCAGGCAGTAGGCCGGCAACACCGTTCTGGTTGTAATCAAACAGGTGGTTAACCAGAAAACCATTCTTAGCCAGGGCCAGATTCTGCACTGTTACCCCTATCTGGTTATTGGGCCTTTCTTTGTCGATGGTGCTGAGTATGCGGTTCCACTGCTGATGGCGTGCCATGAAGTCGTATTGCATCACCTTCTCAGCCTTGAAATTGCTACTCTTCCAGATGAAAGTGCCCATCACTCCAGCTACCAATAGAAACAATAAAACCTGAACCCTGAACCTTGCTCCCTGAACTGTGAACCATGAACCGTGAACCATGAACCGTGCCAGAAGTGGCAGGACGATGGCTGACAGCCAGGCAACATAAAGAAGGGTAGGGAGGACGGTCGGATAGCGATGATAATGGCTGCCGCCCCACGCTGGACCTACCATCCAGTAAAGTAGTGGAACAACAACCGCGAGCGTCATCCACCTTGTTTTTCCTGCCGGTATTTGTATCATTGCCCAAGCTGCCAGCAGAGTAAGCAATACAGCCCACACACCGCCTAACAGTGCATTCTCGTCAAGCAGGAAGAGCCAGAGCAGAAACGAAGGTACAAAGCTGAAGCCATAAAGCCATCCCCAACGAGCCAGTTGCAGCACCAGCAGCTGTACTGCCGACAGCAATAGGGCTATGATGAAAGCACCTACCCAGGCATAAAGGAAAAACTGGGTACAGAAGCGCCCCAATAGGTCGGCAATGCCGCCAGGCCGTTTGACGATTTCCCACGCATAGTCACTGTCGAAAAGGAAGAGTTGGAACTGTTCCTGATAATGCAGATGATGTGGGTAGGCCAGTCCGAAAAAGAGCAGGACGGCCACACCGAAAAGGCTTGTGTATAGTATGTGCAGATACTTCATTTGAGGATGGCTCTGCTGAATTCTTCGACACTGACTTTGACAGGTTCCACCATGAACTCAGGTCGGTTATAGCACTTCAGTCGGTAGGTATTGAACTCTGGGTCTTTCTGGGGTAGCATAAAGGCCTTTTCTACCTTCCCATTATTAAAATAGGAGAAATAGACTCGACTATAGTTGCCATCCCCTCGTCGACTGGAGCACATAATCCAATGGCCGTTGCTCGACCAAGTGGGATAGCTGTCGGCGAAACCTTCGCTATTAAAGCGCATCAGATTGACAGGTGTTGCCTGTTCTTTGTCGAGTGGCATATAGTAAATGTCTGCATCGCTGTGTCTGATGTGGAAGCATCCATACTGCCCTAAAGCAAACAACAGGAAGCGCCCATCGGGACTGACGCGTGGCAAGGTGGCACTCTTGTTTTGTGATACGGCATCAAAAACCAGTTCTTCTTCACCAAACTGATGCGTAGCCAAGTCGAACGAACGGCGATAGAGATTGTATTGCACTTTCTCGAAGGTAGAACGGATGTCTTTACCGCGCAATTCTTCAGGAAGCGGCATCGTCTTGCAGTAATAGAGGTATTTGCCGTCAGGCGACCAGGTGGGATATACCTCCAATAGGGTGGAATCGTTGCTGACATTGGTCACTGAGTCGGTAGTGACATCATAGAGAATGATATCGCTTGCCAAATCATAAACCTCAATTTTGTTGTGGTTTGCCGTATGGAAGGCCTGACGTGTCTTACAGGCTGCAAAGGCAATCAGTTTGGCGGTAGGGTGCCATGCAGGATAAGCCCCTCCGGAGATGGTATAGTCACGTCTTAGATCGACTTTCGAGGCCTTGCCATTGTTCACTATTACGGTGCCACCATTGGAAAGGCGAACATGAAAGAGCATATTGTCAGTCTTGTAGTTCTGATAGCTATGGCAATTGATGCACTGTCCTTTTTTCCTGTCTGTGTTGGTTATCTCATTGTTGAATATCTGCGTCTCTTCGAACGAGGTCAGGTTGCGCTGGGCTATCTCCATAAAGTTCCACGCGACATACGAGGGTTCTATCAGACGATACGAAACGTATTCGTCAATCGGTTCTTTTGCCACTCGTATTTCAAATGTATTGAACGATAGCCATTCTCCTTTTTGCTTTCCCCAAACCTCGACTTTCATGCTCTTTCCCTTTGAGGTGTTGAGCATGGCATGCCATTCGTCCTCTGGTATCTGAACCTTCACGCCACTGCCGTATGTCTGCTGTTGTCCATTAGACATTGTAAAACGTGCCACACACTCTTCGTATTGGTCGGCAGGCAACATAAAATTGAGTGGAGCTATGTTATAAGGCACCGTCACATTGCAATAGTCTGGAAAGATTGCAGGAAGACTCTTGGCTGCTTTAGACGAGGTGGGAACATCGGGATGACTTACACACGATGCCAAGAGCAACAAAGCTCCAATTAATACGTAGGAATATTTTTTCATTGTTGACTTACGATTGAACTTCACTTTCTTGCCTATCAGATGGATTAACATATTTCCTTCCGAAGTAATAGTAATACCAATAGGTATCTCCCCATTCTTTTCGCATTTCTTCGGCAACTTTTCTAAGAATCTTACCGGGTTTAACATGTCTGGCTAACATATCGCAGAACTGCTGATAACGATGGTAAACACCCTCCTCAACAGGCAGCATCATGGGTTTTTCTTCTGGTTCTCTATCGATAAATATGATATATGCCTCCTGTGCATGTAAGGGGAAAAGCTCACCCTCATGCATTTTCATATATTTACGTAGTGTAGACCAAAAGTGATGCGCGTCACAACTTATCATAGAATAGAACAGTGCTTGTTCGGAAGACACTTTACTGTCGGTTTTATTCCAAGAACTTATACTGTTGACTATATAACTGTCGCTGTTTTCTACACCTGTGATTTCATCTGAATAGGCATTTTGCAATTCTTTCACCTTCGATGGGACTGGGATAGGCTGCCACTTACTGTAAAAAGGATGATAATGCAGTAATGCGGTAAAACGTTTCTGCAGATTCTTTTCTCCAGTTGCTAAGGTACATCGGGATAGTTCCTTCAGATAGAAAGGAGAAAATCCATACTGAATAGCTAATTCATAATTCAAGCGAATTCCTTCATTCATCATACCATAATTAAAATAGGCTATTGGGGATACGATGTTTAGAAAGGTGACGTGAAGTGTTTCAGAGTCAGTTGTTGGATAACCAATGTTACCCATTTTAAACGAACGGTCAAGCAATCCTCCTTCGTTCATTAAAGCCACATTCTTAAGAAAAACCATCGATATCGTCGGTTTTTGATTCCCTTCGACCATTTTCAGAACCTCCTTCCAGTTGTCATCTTCTGCATAACGCACCATACGCATTTCATCGATGTAGTTTTGGTCACGGTACATCAACGACCAGGTAAAAGAAATACCCGCAACAACACAAAGCACTGGAATAACCAAACGACCAATCGACCATTCTCCTAAACGGCCAATCGACCATTCTCCAAAACGAAAAGAAATAGCCACGGTGACGGCACCAAGTACCCAGAAGGGAGTAGACAGACGCTCGCTCATATCACTTGGTGTTATAAAACGAGGCAAACCAGCTAACACGACATCGTCGAATTTCAGATATGGATAGAACTGAGTATGCCAGATACTGGCAGCAAATATTAACAGCACTATCCCTATTAACTCACGCCAGGTTGGTTTTTCAATTAATATCAGACATAAGATAAAAAGCAAAGCAAACCATCCGAGTATTGGATAGATGAAGAATCCCATTGCATACCAAACTATATGCCATTTGCGTGGGGTCAGACGTGCTATCCACAAGAGCAACAGCATGATGAGATAGCCTACTGACTGCGAGAACCAATAGCCCCTGATAGTGGATATATATATCCAATAGCCTAAATCAACAACTGAAGTAAGCAGACAGGCTATAGGTAAAAGCATCAGTGCAGCAGCACTATCATGTAATCTAAATGCCTTTAAACCAACTAAAAAGATAAACACCCAAATTACCACCAGAACACTGGTACCTAATGCTGGATGACAGAAAAGTTGGGTAAGCCAGGCACCTATATACTGTATCAGACCAAAAGGCTTTGAAAGCAATCTATGGAGAAAGGAATCTCCATATATGAATTCTGAACGGTCGTGTGCCGTATAAAATACCTCCTGATTAAGATATAAGACATATACGGCAAACAAAATGAATGCCAACAGGCATACATAAAAAACAGCACAAGATGCTTTAATTTTGTTTATCATTATTTTGGCATTAAAGGGCTGACTCATTTAACTGAGTCAGCCCTATACACTAATTATACCATAAAGGAATGATTATTCCTCATAATAAACAGATTTAATTGTCATAGAACCACGAGTCATCATGAGGGTCAAATCTCTATTTCGTTTATTACCGTCTGCATCATCTTTGTTAGTATGAGCACACCATTCTGCCATTTCCTGAGTTATTGGAATTTCCATCAAGCCAACTTGAGGCTCAAAATCATCCATAAACTGAGGACTCCACCAACCAGTCATAACACGCAGCGTTGCGGGTCCCCATGACATACCCCAATTCGGGTTCTCACCTTCCTGAACATCAGTAACTTCAAAGACAAGCGTCTTAAGTCCATAGTAGACTTCATCAGAAAGATATGGGAAATACTTACCTTCGCTGTCGCTAAAACGACCTGAGGCTGGATCCGTAAGTGGAAGAGTTACTGGCCCTTGTTCTGGCTTATCAGGACCACCATAAATATAATACTTGGTCAGCGGGTCTGTAATTTCTTCACATGATACAGGATATTCAGCAGTAAGCTCAGTACCATCAGCACAAAGAGCAGTCAGGATGACGGTATAATCGCCAAGTTTCATCTTTTTCTTGGCAAAGTTGTTGACAAATTCCTTACCGCCAATATTCCATTTTGCATTCACTGGTGCTAAGGTCTGGCAAGAAATGACATTACCGTTCTGACCACTGGCTGCCTTATCGACAGTGACAGTTGTTTTCGCCTTGAGTTCTTCAAGCGTGATGTGGCCTGCATTGTCGATCTTCTCGTGAGTAGGATCACAAGCAGCTATCGCACATACTGCAACAAAAAGCAAAAATATCTTTTTCATATTGATTACCTAATTATAATATTAATAAATAGTCTTATATTGAGTTGTTTGGTCTGCAGCGTCCCATCCTGCGTTCTGCTGCATGCCACCATTCATCAGAGTAATCTGAGCCTGAGGCTTAGCCAAGAAGCCGTTAGTAGCTTTATAGCGCTCAGTCCAAGAACAGGTCATGTGTGCCATTGGACGCTTGTTGGCCTTGTCGCCGAGGCAGACAACCAATTTTCCTGCCTGAGCCTGGAGAGCCTTAGGAGCGTAATCGCTGTTAGCACAATCTATACCAGTCCAGCGGCGCATATCGTTGAAGCGAATGCCCTCGAAGCAGAACTCCCAACGGCGCTCATCCTGAACGGCCTTCAGAGAGTAAGCTGTCTGTGGAACACCGGCACGCTTCTGAACCTCGTTCATATACTGTGCATCACCAGTGAGTTCGGTCAGCATCAGCAGAACATCAGAATAACGCATCAGATAGTAGTCCTGGAAGTGGTCACCCTGCATCTTATTGTCCAGAGAACTTGCAGAATAGCCAGGAGCCTTTGACCACCAAGTGTCGTTATCGTTGGCACATGCATCAAGATTTACTGCTGCATACTTCTTCACAGAATAGCCAGACTCTTCACAGTCGTCCTTCTCGTAAGTGTATTTTGTGAGTTCATTCTCAAGGTCAATCAGAGAAGCTTTCTTGCGGAGGTCGGTGTAATTACCCGCTCTCTCAGCATCTGTCCAGTCGTCCCAGATGTTGCAAGAAGGTGTACCCTGACCCCAACCCTGGTTGAAAGGATAAGTGTTAGCACGCTTGCCATTCTCATTGGAAGCACCATTACGGAGACCCCAGAATACTGAGATATAGTTAGAATACATACGGTCGGCATTGTAAACATTTACACCGCCCAAGCCCCACTTCGAAGCATTCATGAACTGAATCTGGAAGAGTTCCTCAGTGTTGTCGTTACCCATACCTGGCATATCGAAGCAGTCATTGCGGTCCATGTCCTTGATGAATTCATAAGCATGGCCTTCACCATCCTGTGCCTCATCCCAGAGCAGACTGTTTGAATACTCCCAGAGTGAACGATAATCCTTACAGAGCTTGTAGCCACCATTATTAACAACGTCCTTCAGGTAGTTGATAATATCAGCCTGAGAAACAGAGGCAACGTTACAGCCCTCCTGAGCGATAGCCTCACCTGCTGCATTGACGAGGTTGATAGCAGGAGCACCGCCACCAGCCAGTTCGCCAACTTTCTGATAGAAACCAGCCCAGAACATATAAGCACGTGCTGCAAAAGCCTCAGCCACGAACTTATTGGCATGACCGGAATTCTTTTCAGTACTCATCAAGTTGATACCTGATACGAAGTCAGCTATAATCTGTGGGAAGATAACGTCAGAAGCACTTACTTGCTCCATAGAAATATTAGAGGTAGATGTGTTCAGAGGTACATCGCCAAACAGCTGGGTCAGCCAGAGGTAATAAAGACCACGCATGAAGAAAGCTTCACCAAGAAGTTGGTTGCGCTGAGTCTTCTGTTCGTCTGTCCAGGGCACATTATCGATGGTCTCAATCATGTTATTGGCACGTGAGATACCACCATAGAGCAATATGAATGGAGTCTCAAACTGATTGACATTCATCTCAACCAGGTGATGGAGAGACTTCACCTTGTTATCTTGCAAACCACCACTTCCGTAGCAGTTATCAGACATTATTTCCCACCAGTAGAAGATATTCTGGTTATCTGAGTCACCGCCACCCATGGTATTCAGAATAGAATAGGTTGCTGCATTCAGAGCCTCCACATCTCCAGGTTTACCTGGGAAAGTAGCCGCTGTCATCGCTGTAACACGAGGTTCTGTGTCCAGTGCGTCTTTACAAGATGTAAATACCGTTGCTGCTGATAAAACAGCGAGCGTTGATAAAATATATTTCTTCATAATTTCAATTCTTCAATTTTTCAATTATCCAATTTTAGAATTTGATGCTTGCACCAACCAAGAATGTGCGTGCAGGAGGATACAGACCCAGGTCAATACCTGAAGCCCAACCATTACCACCTGCACTGTTACCTACTTCAGGATCAAGTCCCTTGTAACCAGTGATGGTCAACAGGTTCTGTATCTGTACATAGAAGCGGAGCTGCTGCAGTGGGCAAGCCTTCCAAAGATGCTTGAAGTCATAACCGAGGGTTACAGTCTTAATCTTCATGTAGTCGGCATCCTCCATATAGCGAGTTGATACCCAAATGGTATTCTGGTGACCAGTAGCTGAGATACGAGGCTCGGTGTTAGAAGTTCCTTCACCATGCCAACGATTCAGAATAGAGGTATCATAGTTCTGGTCAGGATCATCACCGAATGAACGGTATGAACGCATAACCTGCTGACCGAATGCACCGGCTGCGTTCACTGAGAAGTCAAGCCCCTTCCAAGCCAGACCGAGGTTGATACCCAGAGTCACGTCAGGATTAGGATTACCAATCTCATGACGGTCGCAACCGTCACCTTCTGCGTATGTAATCACACCATCACCATTGTAGTCATCCCAGATAGCATCACCAGGCTGAGCGTTATCAAGAACGGCCTTGCCTGCAGCGCGGGCAGCGTCAATCTGTTCCTGATTCTGCCAGATACCGCTATATGACATACCGTAGAAGTAACCGATAGGCTTGCCTTCTTCAGCACGGTAAATGTATTCAGTACCCTGTGAGAGCACGCCGGCAGGACCATTGATGTAGTGGTTCTCGTTAGCAATACGGGTTACCTTGTTCTTATTGGTAGCAAAGTTTACACCTACATTGTAGCTGAAATCCTTACCGATTCTGTCATTCCAACTAACAGCAAGTTCAATACCGGTATTTCTTACGTCACCACCATTGATGGCTGCAGGGTTAGTACCCTGAACGGCAATCATTGGACCAGTGATCAGCCAGTCCTTCGTGGTCTTCTTATACCAGTCGAAGTTCACGCCCAAACGGCTGTTGAGGAAACGGGCATCGAAACCGAAGTCGAGCTGTTCAGATGTTTCCCAAGTCAGGTCGGCGTTAGGAACGATGTCAGCGTATGCACCAGCTTTGGGAACACCAGCAGTTGAGGTCTCCATGTCGGAACCGAACTTATAACCACTGTCGTTGTTAGAGCCTGACATAGCGATGGTTGCCAGATACTGGTACTTGGCGATACGGTTGTTACCATTCTGTCCCCAGCTTGCACGAATCTTGAAGAAGTCGAGCCAGCTCTTAGTCTTCTCCATAAATGGCTCGTTGGTAACTACCCAACCAGCAGAGAATGATGGGAATACACCCCAGCGGTGACCGTCGGCAAATACGCTCGAACCATCAGCACGCAGTGTGAAGGTAGCCATGTACTTCTCGTTGTAGTCCCAAGTCAAACGACCGAACCATGATGCGAGATACTCTTCATCATTGGGATTACCAGTGAGGCTGGCATCAGTAGCTTTGACAAGCTTGAAGTTTGTCAGCCAAGCAGAATCCCAACCCTTCAAGGTTGCCAGCTGTTCTCCTTCAGCAACCTTGTTAGAACCACCGACGTTGAAACTCCATGCAGTGCTCTGGTAGCTCTGACCTACCATGGCGCTAATCTTGTGACCACCTAACATAGGAAGATCATAACTCAAAGTGTTTTCGATAGAGTAATTCGTATTCAACCATGCACTTTGGCTAGCAGAATAAGATGTTACTACACCAGTACCAGGAGATGGAGCGCGTGGTTCCGTGTAATTGCGGTATGAACCAGAACCCCAGTTGTAGTTGAACTGAGTACGCCATCTCAGGCCCTTAATAGGCTGAATGGTAACGAAGGCAGTAGCACTGGTATTCACGCTACGGCTCTCAGCCATAGAGTTGAATCCACCCTTAGTAAGGTTCTCCCATGGGTTGTTGAACATAGAAGGACTCCATCCGTCAATGTGGTCAACAGCATTATAGATCTTACCATCATCTGCATACTGTGGCAGAAGTGGAGTGGTCTGAAGCAAACTGTGGATATAGCTCCAATACATACCATCCTCAGCTAAGTCGTGGTTTTTGCTGTAACCTACAGAAATGTTCTCACCGATGGTGATAACATCCAAGTCCTTTACGCGATAGAGCACGTGGTCACTGTTAATACGAACAGTGTGACGATGATAGTAAGAAGCCCTGTCGGCACCCATGATACCATTGTTACCTGTATAGGTGTAAGACATCATGAACTTAGAACGGTCGCTACCACCAGTCAATGTCAGAGAGTGGTTGTGCTGAACGGCATTCTTGTTGGTGAATGCATCCCACCAGTCAGTACCTTTCCAACCATTGGCAACATTGTCCAGAATGCTCTGTGGTACGTAGTCGGCCCAGTTGAGTCTAGCACCAGAGGCGTTGAAGTTGTACTCATCAAAGATAGCCATGTACTGTTTGGCATCGAGGAGCTGTGGACGCTTGTAAACGTTCGACCAACCGATAGCACCATTGTAGGTAAGCTCGATCTTACCAGCCTTACCCTGCTTAGTAGTAACCAAGATAACGCCGTTGGCAGCACGAGAACCGTAGATGGCAGCAGAGGCAGCATCCTTCAGAATATCGATGCTTTCGATATCTGCGGGGTTGATACCGTCGAGATTACCACCAGCTACACCGTCGATAACGTACAGAGGCTGAGAGTCACCAGTGGTACCGATACCACGGATGTAAACCTTGTAACCCTTACCAGGCTGTGAAGATGACTGTGTAATCTGCACACCAGGAGTGCTCGACTGCATGGCTTCCAGTGCGTTGGTGGTGTTTAGTTTGGCGATGTCGTCACCCTTTACCTGAACGGTAGCACCAGTCACCAACTTCTTCTTCATCGTACCATAACCGATAACGACCACGTCATTCAGCGTGGTGTTGTCTTCCTTAAGAGTAACGTTGATAGTTGACTTTCCACCTACGCTTACTGTTTCGGTCTGATAACCAACGTAGGAGATGTTTAGGGTAGCGTCTGAGGCAGCTTTTACGCTGAAGTTACCGTCGAAATCGGTAATCGCTCCTTCATTGCTTCCCTGCACTTTGACAGTGGCGCCAATAACCGGTTCGCCAGCTTCGTCACTTACAGTTCCTTTCACGATACTTTGAGCCAATGCTCCCATGGGGAACAAACAAAGCAGGAACAGAAAAAGTAATGGCTTTTGGATTGAATTAATTTTTCGATTCATACCTTAGTGATTTAAA
>AUXO015908539.1_pt1 | contig 10606 bp, 3 predicted proteins | sample 768731 | NCBI WGS metagenome assembly AUXO01 (sample SAMN02715735, study PRJNA202380) | gut metagenome | biome: sheep rumen | host: Ovis aries | place: New Zealand: Palmerston North
TTTTAACACTAAACTAATGACAAGCAAAGCAAGATTGTTCCTGCGGGAGGCTCTGGTCATATTGGCAACCCTCCTTTTGTCCGTCCAGGCATTGGCGCAAAGTGGGAAACTCACCGTTGAAGGTACCGTCCTCGACGATATGGGAGAACCCATGATTGGCGCCGGCGTAATGCTTAAAAACACCGTTATAGGCACTATAACGGACATTGACGGACGTTATTCCATTACAGTAGACGCAATTGGCGGCGGCGGTGTGCTCATTTTCTCTTCTCTCGGTTTTGACGATGTAGAAGTGGCAGTGAACGGCCGCACGGAAATCAACGTGCAGATGCAGCTCCAGTCAACCAGCCTGGAAGAGGTAGTGGTTGTTGGCTACGGCACCCAGAAACGTGAGTCCGTAGTTGGTTCAATCGCAACCGTTAACGCCAAGGAGCTCAAGGTTCCTTCGGCCCAGCTGTCCACCAGCCTGGCAGGTCAGCTTTCCGGCGTGGTTTCGCTTTCCACTTCCGGTGACCCCGGCCGAGACAGCCGCGCCCAGTTCTACATCCGCGGCGTTTCCTCGTTCTCCGGCACCACCACTCCTCTGGTGCTTGTAGACGGCATCGAGCGTGACATAGACCTTGTGGATACGGACGACATCGCTTCTTTCTCAATCCTCAAGGACGCATCGGCCAGTGCTGTGTACGGCGTACGCGGTGCAAACGGCGTCATCATCATCACCACCAAGAAAGGTGAGGAAGGCCGTCCCAAGATCAATTTCCGTAGTGAAACCGGTATCACCCAGCCCACGCAGTTCCCCAAATTCGTGAACGCGGAGCAGTTTGTGGAAATGGCCGACGAAGCCTACTACGGCGCTTACGGAGAGCACCCCTACAGCGACTACGCATGGCAGCAGTACCATACCTACGACTCCACACGTGACTATGACCTCTATCCCGATGTAGATTGGATGAAGGCCCTTTACAAGAACGTTGCATCAAACCAGAGAATCAACGTGAGCGTGAGCGGCGGTACAGAGGTGGTGAAGTACTTCATTTCCGGTAGTTTCTTCACGGAATCATCCATCTTCCGTAACTCTTCGGATTACGCATACAACTCTTCCCTGAAGTACAATAAGTTCAACTTCCGCGCAAACGTGGATATCAACATCACTCCTTCCACAGTTCTCAGCGTGAACATGGCCAACATCTATGAAACCCAGTTCGCCCCCGGAACGGAAAAGAGCCAGATCTGGTACCGCGCATTCCGTACTTCGCCAAACGCATTCCCCGTGCAGTACTCCGACGGCACTCTGTCTGCCCCTTCGGTTGCGGGTGAATACAACCCCTACAACCTTCTGGTGCACTCCGGTTACCGTGAGCAGTTCTGGAACAGCGCCCAGTCCCTGATTGGTCTCAAGCAGGACTTCGGTGCCCTGTGGGAGCCTCTCAAGGGCCTTGACGCCTCCATCAAGTTCTCATGGGACGCCACTGGTTCCCAGAGCCAGGCCCGCACCAAAACCGCGCGCCAGTTCCACGCAGAGCCAGAGAGGGATCAGGACGGAAACCTTGTATTCGGCCTTCCAATTTATGAAGGCTCGGAAACCCTCAGCTGGTCAAACAGCGGCTACAGCTACCTTGTAACCTACATGGAAGGCTCCATAAATTACAACCGCCTGTTTGACGGCAAGCACAGGGTTGGAGCCATGCTCCTTTACAACCATAAAATCCGCACCAATACCCTTGGTTACTCGTCCACAAATTCCATCCCCTACAAGAATCAGGGTATCGCCGGCCGCGTAACCTACGCCTTCAAGGACAGGTATTTTGCCGAATTCAACATGGGTTACAACGGCTCAGAGAACTTTGCTCCCGGACACCGCTTCGGTTTCTTCCCTGCAATCTCCGTGGGTTATCTCCAGAGCGAGGAAGATTATTGGGCGCCCCTCAAGAACGTTGTGAATATGCTCAAGTGGAAGGGCTCCTACGGTAAGGTGGGTAACGATCAAATCAGCGGCACCCGCTGGCTGTACCTTTCCACAATCATCGGCGGAAACGGCTATGTCGTGGGTAAGGAAGGCGCAAATGGCGGCAGCGGTACTGTCACAGGCCGTCCGGAGAACACCAATTTCTCATGGGAAGAGGAAACCAAACTCAACCTCGGTGTGGAGTTTGAGCTTTTCCATGAGCTCCGCGTCCAGGCCGATTACTTCGACTCCCACCGTACCGGCATCCTCATGCAGCGCGGCGGCCTTCCCGCATACGCAGGTCTGCAGAACTCCAACAAGCTGCCCTACGTGAACATTGGTGAAACCCGCAACCGCGGTGTCGACATGTCGGCCGAATGGCACAAGACTATTGGCGCATGGGACTTCTCCGCAAGGGGTAACTTCACCTACAACCGCAATACGCTTGTCAACAACGACGAACCCGACTGGGAGTACAAGTACCAGAACCATATCGGAAAGCCTTATGGCGTTGGCGGAAGCCAGCCCTGGGGACTCCTCGCAATCGGCCTCTTCGAGAGTGAGGAGGAAATTGCAAACTCCCCGGTCCAGACCTTCGGCCAGTATCGCGTTGGTGATATCAAATACCAGGACATCAACGGTGATGGCCTCATAGACTCCAAGGACCAGATTTACCTTGGCTACACCACCATCCCTGAAATCACTTACGGTTTTGGAGGAAGCGTTTCCTACAAAGGGTTCGATTTCAACATCTTCTTCCAAGGTATCAACAATATCAATTTCTTCATCAACGGAAACTCCATGAGGCAGGTATTCGCCGCAACTGATACCTTTGAGATGTCCTCCATCCAGCAGGACCGTTTCTCAAGAGGTTGGAGCGAGAGAAAAACTGCCGAAGAAAATGCCTCGGCCCTTTATCCCCGCCTCAGCTGGAGCGGTAACATCGGCTACCACAACAACACCCAAACCTCTTCCTGGTGGCAGAGGGACGGCTCTTACATCAGGCTCAAGAACATAGAGTTTGGTTATACCCTTCCCAAGAAACTCCTCGTGAAGACCGGATTCATCCAGTCTGTGAGATTCTATATCTCCGGCACCAACCTTCTCACTTTCAGTGCCTTCAATCTATGGGATGTAACCACAGGATCCACGGATGGCTCCACATATCCCAACAACCGCGTTTATTCATTCGGCCTGAATGCCAATTTCTAGGAGGAGACAGATATGAAAAAGACATTATTTATTATAGTATCAATCCTGACTGCGGTATCATTTACCTCCTGCGACAAATTCCTGGAGCGTCAGGACGACGAGCAGATGACCTTCGAGAAAATCTGGCAGCAGCGCCAGTACACCCTTCAGGCATTCAACAACTGCATGGGGTATCTGCCCGTAGACGCCAACATGATAAACAACAGCGGGGGAGCATACCTTGCCGCCACCGACGAAGCCACGCGCTTTAATGAAACCGCCGGCTTCAACCAGATAATCCGTGGCTCAATGGGAACATCAACAATGCCCCACACCATGCTCACAACCTGGTATGAAGGCATCCGTGACTGCACGGTGTTCCTCCAGAACGTCTATACCTGCTCGGACCCTACCGCCACCAAGGAAGACCTTGACCGCTGGTACTGGGGCGTGCGTTTCACAAGGGCATACTTGTATTTCCTCATTATGAGGGAATGGGGCCCTGTCTTCATCCTTGGAGACGAGCTTATTGACTTCACGGCTACCACCGAGCAGCTCTACCGTCCCCGCAACACCTGGGATGAATGCGTAGATTACGTAGTGTCCGAAATGACGGAATGCGCCACTGTTGGCCTTAAGGCCGACTGGAGGGACAACGCCTATCTTGGCATGCCCACAAGCGGCGCGGCCCTTGCGGTGATAGCAAGGCTCAAACTCTATTCGGCCCGTCCGCTGTTTAACGGTAATCCTTATTACAGGACGGTCCGCAACCCCGACGGCACCCCTCTGTTCCCCGTGAATCCGGATCCTCAGAAATGGGTGGAGGCCGCCCAGGCCAACCTTGCCGTTATCCAAACCGGAGACTATGAGCTTTACCGCGACGAAGAACACGGCAACGACCCTTATTTCAACTACTCCGGCATCTTTACTGAGAACTGGAACTCGGAACTCATTTTCTGCAGCGGCGGTTACCGCAACAATTCCACTCTCATGGCTGCAACCGCCCCCTACGCCCTCATTAGCGGCAATTACAGGGCCGGCGGTGAGTGGGGCCCTACCCAGCAGCAGGTAGATGCCTACGCCATGAAAAACGGAAGGTATCCTATAATGGGTTATGAGACCGACGGTACCCCCAAGGTGGACATGACCTCCGGTTATCCCGCTCCCTCCGACGAATTTGTGGTAAGGAGCATAGAGAATCCATACACGGCCGCTCTTCTCAGGAGCCTTAAGTCCTCTACGGAAAATGCCACCAAGCCAGGTCCCGCCATGTACCGCGACAGAGAGCCCCGTTTCTACGTTAACGTGTACTGGCCCGGAAGCTGGTTCATGTGCGGCGGAGACAACGGCGGCATTGCCAACTTCTGTATAGATGGCAGCGGCCGCGGACAGGTTTATCCCCGTTCCGGATACCTTGTGAACAAGTTCTACGACCACACCCGCAACTACTACAACGGAGGCTCTTCAAACAATGTCACATTCCCCACATTCCGCCTTGGAGAGATTTACCTCAATTACATAGAGGCAGTCCTTGAGTGCGAGATTAACGGAGTCAATGGTGAAGGCGTCAATCACGCAATGGCAATGCAACTTTGGGACGACCTCCGTGCCCGTTCCGGCATGGGCTCAATCACTGAGGCATATCCTGAAGCCACAACCCCCGAAGCCCTCCTTGAACTTGTGAGGAGAGAGCGCAGGGTGGAACTCGCCCACGAAGGCCACCGCTATTTTGACACCCGCACGTGGATGATCGCCGAACAAACCGACGCCGGCACCATGTACGGTCTCAACGTGGTTACGGTAAAGAGCGAAAAACCCACTGCCGTCCCTGAAACCGGCTGGGCCCGCTACGCCTATGAAAACCGTATATTCAAGAAGAGTTACTATCTTCTTCCGTTCTCACAAAGGGAAGTGGACCGTAACAAGGAAATGACACAGAATTTCGGATGGTAAAATACAGGAAACGATGAAAAGCAGAATTACATATATACTTTCGGCCCTTGCCGTAGCGGCAATTGCGGCCGTATCCTGCGCCGACCACCGCTCGGATTACATGGAGGAGTACCAGACCATGTCTTACTTCCGTAACGGAGGAGAGCAGTCCCTGCCTCTTTACCGTACCGGAGAAGACGGGTGGTACACCATCCCCGTATGCAAGAGCGGCCGAAACCTCAGCGGCAGCATAAGCGTTGAACTCCTGCCACTTGACCAGAATGCCATAAACATTTACAATGCGGCAAATTTCACGGATTATACCGCGGTGCCACGCAATCTTTACACCTTCTATGAAGAAGATGAAAAGACCCTCATCACGGACAATCCCGTCACGCTGGACTTCGGCCCTGATGAAGCTTACAAGATAGTGAAACTGAAGATAGAGACATCGGCCCTGAAGATTCTCTCCGATGCCTTCCCGGAAAGGGACTATGTCATTGGCCTCCAGCTTTTCTCTGCAGAGGGGAAAATCAGCGAGGATATAAACATCCTTATGATAAAGCCGGTAATATCCGTTCCTTATCTTGGCTTTTCAAATAACGGCGTATTCTCGGATACCTACACCAGAAAGGCTGTCCAGAATGCCTCCACAAAGGAAGAGACCTACTCAAACCGCGTGAAGTTTACCATAGACCGCAACAACTGGGACTTTGACTGCCGCCTTGGAGTCAGGGATGCTGCCTGGCTGGAGGCTTATAACGCTTCTCACGGAACTGACTATGAACTTCTTCCGGAAAAATTCTACAGCATTCCGGACGCCCTCGCGTTCAAGGCAGGGGAGACTGAAGTTCCCTTTGACGTGACTATCTTCAGCAAGAAGGACGGAGACCCCATCCCCGCGCTTCGCAACTACGCCCTCCCTGTCGCCATCGATGGAGCATACGTAGAAGGTGCCCTGAAACCGGAATTCGTCCCGTTTACTTCGGCCGAAGAAGATGAATGCACCTATATGCTGCAGGTGGTGATGACCCCTGACTCGCTCTCGGTCTCTCCCACCCAGATAACCGCATTCTACGACGGCAAGGAAGATCATACCACCGACAAACTTGTGGACGGCGATGCCGCCACATACTGGACTTCCCCCGGTTCCAAGACCTATGGCGGTTTTGGCGGAGATTACACCTGGGGTTTCTATTTTGACATAGACCTTGGTTCGCATCCCCTGGATGCCTTTGTGCTTGGGTATTTGCCCAGTGTCATTCCCGCACGTGTCCCTACAAGAATCAAAGTAGGTGTGAGCGACGACGGAACAACGTTCACGGAGGTTATGGATCACAGCCATGAGTCCATGCATTACCGTACCACATGGTACGACCTCCCTCTTGTGAAACTTGACCACAAGGTACGCTATATCCGTATGGGCCTTTTGGAGACATTCCTTAACGATGTCATTTATCCCATCAACATAGACGATGTCAACATGACATGTGAAGTTGCTGAGATTCATCTGTTTGGCGATTAAAATGGAAGCGAATATGAGAAAAACCATATATATCATTGCGGCACTTGCCGCAGCTGCATTGACCCTTGCTTCCTGCCTTAAGGAAGAGGTCATGAAGCCCGGAACCTTTGTGATTGCCGAAGGAGACCTCTCGCTTGGCGCTTTCACGGAGGCCATGGAGTACAAGTTCATCCCCGTGAACACCAATATTTCGGCCTCCGAGTGGCGTTTCTGGGTTGGCAGCGTAAATAACCCCGAGGATGCCTCCGACGGAGATTACAGCTGGTGTTCTGCCGCCCCAAGCCTTACCGGGGCAAAGGGAATCATGATTGGCGTAAAGGCAAATGAGGATCCCGGCACCCGTGAAGCCGGTGTACGCGTCAGGGCCGGTTCTTCCGAATATACGTTTAAAGTAATCCAGGCAGGTTACGGCCCGCACATCATCGTTTCCGACGTATTTGTCGGTGAAGGCGGCGGCACTGCCAGGGTTGAAGTCCTTGCCAATATCCCTTATACGGTGGGAGATCCTGTAATAAAGGATTTTGAAGAAGGCGACGACGCCGATTGGATTACAAAGGCCGCTCCCACCAAGGCCATGGAGGAAAACGTCTATACCTACACCATCCTTCCCAACTACACGGCTGGAATGAGGGTTGCCACCATTTCCATCTCCTCTGAGGAGTTGGAGGATGTGGTTGTCACCATCACCCAGAATTACATTGCCGAAGAAGCTTCGGAGAACATAATCGGCGGTGCCGAAAAAGTGCCCGTGAAGGCTGCCCGTGCCGAAAAAGGTGACGAGAAGAAATACTACAGCTGGGATGCCCCTACAAATCCTAACTTCGAGGGCGCAGGAGATGCTTCGGCCATGATAGACGGCCTGGAGGATACCTATTACTGCTCTCCCCGCGGACTCGACAAGGACGGAGACCGCGGTACGGAATTCCCCTTCGACTTCATTTTTGAGTTTGAAGACGTCCATGCCGTAGATTATGTGAAGATTTATCCCCTTGACCCCAACGGCAACCAGATAGCATCCTGTAACATCTATTACAGGAAGGCCGGAGATTCTGACTGGACGGCGCTCAATGACCCTTCAACTCCATACACTTGTGCATGGAGTGAAAACGCCTCTACAATAATGTTCCCTTACTCTATTGTAGACCCCGTTGAAATAAGGATAGAAGTGCTCGGCACGTACTGGAACCTTGTAAAGGTGACGGAAGTTGAGTTCTACAAGACCAACCGCCAGGATACCCAGGAGTGGATAGAGAAAGTGTTCACGGACCTCTCCTGTTCGGAGCTCAGGCCAGGTGTCACCAAGGCCGACATCAATAAGATGGCCGAGGTCGTCCCCTATATTGCCAAGAACGTGGCAATGCCAATGTACCAGGGCCGCTATTCTGAAGAAGATAAGGAGTTCCGTGCCCACTCGTACGAAGCCTACAGCAACCCCCAGACCATGAAGCAGAACTTCAATATCCGTCTCTACACGGAGCTTGACAGTCCTACCGGCATCTTGGTGGGTTCCGGGGAGAGTCTCGTCGTGTGCGTAGACAAAATCCCTGCAGGCCATACCGTCCGCCTTGCCGTAAACGGAGACACGGAGAAAGGTGAGGAGTTCAACTACAGCACTCCGCAGTTCTCCCAGACTCTTTCGGCCGGTATAAACGTTGTGCCTGTAACCCTTTCTGGCAGCATCTCCGAAGGCATGGCATTCGTCATTCATACAGACGTCAACCTTACACCTGCTTCAGAGCCCGTGAAAGTACATATCCTACCTGGCAGCGGCAGTGTCGTGGGCTATTACGACATTTCCCGCCACGACAATGAGTGGCTCAAGGACCGCCTTTCCAAGTACAATTACAAGTACTTCCTCATGAAGGGCAGCAATATTGTTGTCGCAGCCCACCTCAAAGAACTCCGCAATGCCGTAAACCGCACTGAAGGCGCTTTCAAGAGCGGTCTTGCCCAAATGGACAAGATTGTGGTCTGGGAGAAGGAACTTATGGGACTTGACTCCAAGTCACACCCCGAGTTCAATAACCACATCTTCGCCGCCACAACTACATCCAATATCCACATGGATGCCAGCGACCGCCGTATCCGCTTTGGCGCAGAGGCCATTGCCAACTATGCCACCGAGGAACTTGTATGCCAGAGTCCATGGGGTCTTGCCCATGAAATCGGCCATGTGAATCAGCCGGCTATATGCTGGGAAAGCACCATAGAGAGTTCCAACAACCTCTTCTCCAATTTTGTCTGCCTGCAGTGCGGCGTTCCGCAGTCCCGCGGCGCTTCCATTATTGCACTGGCAAATTCCAGAGGAAATGCCTGGTACGAGCTCGGCAAAAACGGAAGGTACCAGAACGAGGACTCCGAGCTTCACATGAGAATGAACTGGCAGCTTTGGAACTACTTCCACCGCTGCGGCGTAGACGAAAAATTCTGGCCGCGTATGTTCGATGCCGCCAGGGCAAATCCTGCCCCGGGCATGTTCTACAACTTATTTGATTATACGGCCGAAGACCCTGCGGTGTGCCAGATGATGTTCTATGAACAGGCTTGCGATGCTGCCGGAATGGATCTCACGGAGTTCTTTGATGCATGGGGCTTCTTTGTACCCGTGGATGCAATCTATGGCCAGTACAAGGAACCGGGTATCACCTTCCTTCTTACCCAGTCCATGATAGACCAGTACAAGGCCAAAGTAGCGGCAAAAAGCTATCCCAAGGCTCCGGCCATCCAGTACATCGAGGACCGTAAGGTAATCACTATCAGTGACGATGCCGACGACCCCGCCTACAACAAGGATATCAAGATGGGTTACTATGAAACCTTCCAAAACAAGGTTTCCATGACAAAGGTGCCCACTTTCAGCATCAGCGGCCGTAACGTGACTGTCAGTGACTGCGAGCAGGCGGTTGCCGTAGAGATATATTCGGCATCCGGTGAGCTCCAGTACTTCTCCAACCTTGACAAGTTCACAGTTCCGGAGCGTACCAAAAAGAACATGGGAGATGTTATAGACCTCTCCACAGCCGTATTCAAGGCTGTTCAGTGGGACGGTGTCCGCAAGAATATGACAAAGAAATAACAATACATTAATAACTGCAAATGAAACGTTTATTTACATGGATTACTCTTGGCGCGCTTGTGGTTGCGGCCGCCGCATCATGCCAGAAAAACGGGGAGATTGAAGCCCGCCTGGCAGAACAGGATGCCAAGATCAAGAACCTTACCAGCGAGGTGAATAACCTCAAGGATGCTTTCAACGCCCTTAAGGATGCCCAGGTCAACGGTTACTTTATCCTCAACGTACAGGAAATAAAGGAAGGGGACACCGTTGCGGGCTGGAAAATCAGTGTCTCCAACGGAGAAACCATCATCCTCATGAACGGAAAAGATGGTAAGGATGGTGAGAATGGCAAGGACGGACAGGATGCCACCGGCTCTTCGGCCGATGTCTCGGTTGAAGAAACTGATTCGGCTTGGATTATTACAGTTGGAGAGGAGTCCGTCACCATCCCCAAGGCTGCTGAAGAAGTTCCCTTCTCAATCAAGTTTACCGAAACCTCCTATGGCGCTGTGGCCGGCTCTACCGTGAGTTATCCGTTCACCATCAGCGGCACTTCCTCAGGAGATGAACTTTCGGTCGTTGCCGTGGCTTCGGAAGGATACAAGGCCGTAGTCAAGTCCGACAATACTGCAGTTGACGTAACCGCTCCGGATCCCATCGTTCCCGGAACCGTGGTTGTATTCGCCGCCAACGGTAAAGGTAAGGCCGATATGAAGGCTCTCACTTTCACTGCCGCTGAAGTATCCGTTCAGGAAGGATATCAGACGGAGCCTGCATCCGCAGACGGCGCAGATGTAACCGTAAAAGTTACCGCTAACGTGGATTATTCCGTTTCCATTCCCGTAGACTGGATTCACTACAATGCTACAAAAGCATCGGCCACCAAGGACCTTGTGTTCACCCTTGACAAGAATACAGGCCTTGCACGTAACGCCGTGGTGTCCCTTCTGGTTGG
>AUXO016873456.1_pt1 | contig 10606 bp, 9 predicted proteins | sample 768731 | NCBI WGS metagenome assembly AUXO01 (sample SAMN02715735, study PRJNA202380) | gut metagenome | biome: sheep rumen | host: Ovis aries | place: New Zealand: Palmerston North
CTTTCGTGAGGATTCTTATGCTAGAACTCAGAAGCTTGCCCTTTCGTGAGGATTCTTATGCTAGCGGCTTTCGAGTAGCATGCACAGTTCCACGAACGCCCGAAGGGCACCCTTTTAGGATCCTTGCAGAGCAAAGCTGAGTGTGACGTTCGCCTTTAGGTAACGCTCACTCTGCTAATCACTATGTGTCTAATGCTTCAGCTTTCTTATGCTCCTCTCTCTGGTCTCTCTATGACTGAACAAAAATAGCCTGCACAAACACACCACTTGGGGTGGTGTGTGTTTGCGCGTCCATTTTTTTCTGTGTTATTTCTGAATTGAATCTAGGGCATTCCTATCTGTTACTGTCTCTAAGATTCAGGCCAGAACTCTGCTAGAATGCAACTTTGGTATATTATATAATAACGAAAGTTGCGGCGGACGAGAGAGCTGAATCATAATCGCATAGAAATGAACGAGTTACATGCAAAAAAGGACCGGAACCTATAGAATTAGGTAAAAAGAGACTTAACTCTATAGGTTCCGGTCCTTTTTTGATAGTTATTTCATGGTATTTTATGATGTGGCAAGCGAGAGAGGACACTCTGTAATCAGTAGAGGAAGCACTAACCCAAGGCACTCTGCTAGGGCACCATGTGATGATAATTGTGATTATACTGTAAATAAAAAGGGCAGCTGACATATCACATGCGAGCTGCCCTATATATGAAAAAGTCGAAATAAATTATGACTATATATTTACATTCTGATAATAAACAATATAAAGAAGCAAGCAACGAAGTAAGCAAGATGCTGAAGAAAGTGCTAGCTAGAGGAGACGATCCATTAGGATTCATCAACGAGTATGCTATATCCAGCTCTACCACGGTATTCAAGTTCATACTTAATAGAATAGTTCCCATGATATCCATCCTTATGCAATATGAATTGTTGGATGCACTGCTATGGACCCCTCTTCAAGAGAAATACTCGTCTCTGAATAGAGTTATGAAGAAAGCCGAAGATATATTCTCTATGGAAAGTGACGAGAAGTGTATAGATGCCATACATCGCATAGAAGATCATATCAATGATGATGCATCCAAGAAGGAGTATGTAAAGCAAGCGATTATATCGAATATGTCGAAATATAAAGAATGGGCACGCCAGATGCATATTGACATGGGCTTAGATGATATCAGTGAATATGATAACAAATATAGAGAGGATGCTGCGTCAGTATTTATCACTAGATGGACTGCTTGGCTAAAAAAGAGCAGAGACGAAGCTGTACGCGAGGCCCAAGGAGAGCCTAATAAGAAGAGCATAGTTATTATGAATAAGAAAACACATAAGAAATATTTATTTGATTCTCGTAAAGAATGTATGAATTTTTTAGGAGTTGTAAGTGAAAAAGTGTTCAACCGATGGCTTCATGGCAGTAATGTTAAGAAGTGTAGTGATTATATAATTATAAATAATAACAAAACGAAATAAATATGACAAAAATGAGAATGAGAGTAGACTTTGAGTCTATCACGCTAAATGATTTCAAGAAGACATTCTATATTGATAAGGTCCCTTGCTCGGTTGAGAAAGACGAGAAAGTGACACTATTGTATACTGCAAATGCTGAAGACGTTGATGTATTCAAAAAGATTTCATCATCAATAACATATAGCAAGATCTCTCTGAGTTATGCTCTTGCATGGATTGCTGTAATTATCAAGTTATATAATCTAGACGATTTTACATCTCATTGGAATAAAGATGAGATATATAGTGTGTGTTATGATATATTTAGTCAGAACATTCATGATAAGAGATTTAAGATGTCATATAGAGACGAACAAGACTTTATACATACATTTGAGAAGAATATACCTCCTATCTATAGAGAACTATGCAAATATATCCCACGCTTGCAGAAACTTCCTGATGTTATATTCACAAACGCATTTGAGTTTGTATGCGGAGTCTTTATTTATAAGAAGTGGAAAATGCTTGGTGAAGCTACTCGGGCAAATAGAAACAAAATTATGCTCATTCATGGAATAGCAGGTACTGGCAAGTCATATGTCTCTAGAATGATTTTGGATAAGATCAAGAAGAAGCATACAGACAACAAGGGCTATGATGTTATTGTATCGTCTTTAGCGTGTAAGCGTATATGCGAATTTGCGAAAGACCTGCACGATAGCAACCTAGTCGATTCAGATACCGAAGTGAGACAGTGTAGTTTCACGAAGCTTGGATGGGAGATCATAACAGGATCGCCACTATATCATGAAGATGATACTGTCAAGATTGCTATAGTTGAAGAGGCGAGTATGTTGGATGTCACTCAGATTAATACTATCATCAATCTGATAGAACAATCTGATTATGTGATACTTAACGGAGATAGCATATGTCAACATAATAGTTTCATTGCGTTAGGGGACCTCTTTATGGCCATGATTAGTGTACTCTCTGGAAAGGATGACTACTTGTATATGGACGATATTGATATCGATGAGATATGTATAGACGATCTTCTAGGTAGAGTAATGGTGATGACAAAGCCATACCGACCAGTCACAGAAGATGCAAAAGCATCATTTCAATATGCATATAGTCTTATTCAAGGTGCTATAAATAATTCTGTGAACCATGTATTCACTACAGAATGTAGTCCTGCTTTCTTCAAGTCGTATATAGGACATTTCACTTCTGATTTCTATATCAGTGATGTTATTGATTATCTGAGCATAGAATTGAGAAATGATGCTATACTTACTATTGATAATGAAACAGTAGATAATATTACTGAGCGCATAGTATGTAAGTCTATTGAGAACAAATCTGATGTATGGCGACACATGTATATTCGTAATGTGACAGAAGAGCTTTACAGGAGAGAGCCTGTCGTTATCGAAAAAGTCATGTATAGCAGCGATTCAGGACGTCTTCATATTTTCGTGAGATCGGAACTAAGGCCGGATAAGCATGATTGTATAGATATAACTGATTATGTGTGCAACGGAGATGAGAGAGATGAATCTGACTATATTATTAATATCGTACAATCGCATAAACTTCGAAAACATATGATCCATCAGAATGTATGCACGATATTCTCGTCTCAAGGGAATACTTACGATAACGTTGCTATCTATGTGCCATATAAAGGCAAATATACAACGCGTCTTGATCTAAGGTCGCTATACGTCGCCTTGACTAGACATAGAGAACACTTGTGTATACGTATAGAGCAGAGTATATATGTGATGTATGAAGATGCAGACAATAGAATTTATTCACTAATCTAAATAATATGGATATGAAACCCGAACAATTGACATTGACAGAGGAGGAGTTGGAACAAGTCGCAATCGATGAGTGCAACAAGTGTATGCTCAGAGGAGTATGTCCAGACTCTATAGCAGATAACCTGGACGAAGGCGTTCCAGAGATCCCGTGTGGTTATCACAACAGTTCCCCTAAATGGAAGGAGATTCATATGATGATAATGAAAGCAAAGAAGAAAGTCCCTGAGGTCCAGGAAATAGAACTCTATGATGGAACAGGGCCCCGAGCAGTCGGTCAATTTGATATAGATGGTGCTTTGGTCCATATCTATAAATCGACAGTAGAAGCTGCTCATGACTACGGCCTCAAACATAATAGCATTGTTAAAGTCTGTCTGAAGAATACAGACTCTACTAAGAAATATTCATACAAAGGATATATATGGAGATATATTAAATATGGTGAAGGAGACATTGATGCACAAAAAGACGTTCTGTGATCTGTTACCTTGGACAGAACTATATGTATGGAACATCTATATAAGCCCTGATAAGAAGAGCCCATTATATTGGTTCTTGATAGAAAATAGAATATTGAGACGATAGATAGAGAAAACGCGCGTAGAGCTTGTTTATTTTGCTTCTACGCGCGTTTCTTTGTTAAATCAATAAAATGTATTGTTTCACGATTATATCGCGTTAAATCAAAGATATGAGAGTTCCGTATGATAATAGCTACTGGAGCTTTCCTCTTGCAGGAGACAGTCTCGGGGATGAATATGTGGCACTTCTTTTTCCACCCCATGAAGCATGTGTTCTAGTGTCTCCCATATCTTCATTAGGGTCTTCATAAGATGCATCAGTCCAGAATGTATATGGATAGCATTCTAGTTTGAACTTATTGAAATCTTCTGTTGTGTACTTATCTACACAGAACAATCTTCCTTCGAACTCTACGAACTCCTGTAGTTCGTATCCCACACATGTGAAGACATATTTCTCGCCTTTATTAGCTACATTGTACATGTAGTCATAATCTGAGTTGCAATCGCAGAGCCATTTATACTTCGATGGAAGAGGTGTTCTTGGCCTAGCATTATAGGAAACACCAGGTTCATACAACACTTTAGTACCGAAGCAGCCTTTTATTTCGTTCTCTACAAAAGATGAAGAGGCTAGATCATAGATAGCCAGAGGATAGCCTTCTTTAGCAGTATTAGAGACTGCGCTGTCTATTATACCCAGACCAGTGAAGACTTGTTTAATCTCATTAGTCTCTGTCTTCATAAAGTTCAACCTCTTCTCTATGAAAGTATTGAATCCCATAGGAGTAACTACTCTTATTCCTGAAGGGGCCTCATAGTCTATCTCTTTATAGACATCCTCTACATTATTATGATTCAGATTGCAGCTGTAGAATATATTGCTATCGTACCCGTGTATGGCCTTATAGTTAGTCATATTACGGAAAGCAGGGTTCCTCAACCACTTATATTTAGAGTTATTCAGAGAGAGCTCATTCAAGAACGTTGTAGTCTCTGTTTCAAAGAACTCAAAATCATAGGCCATTATAGGAACATCACTGTAGTATAGCATGTATCCAGGATCATTAGTGAACTTCTGATAGTCTATCTTCGTATCATATTCAAAGATAACATCAACATACTCTGGCCGAGGTTCACTAGGGTCTACTCCACTCAAGCGAATCAATATGTCTTCCGCATCTTTATATGTCTTGCCACTAGACACACCGAACTCTACTGAAGGGAACGTATTATAGCTATTGAGGCCCAGCACTTCATGTGTCTTTCCAAAAGTAGGTGGATATTGAATTTCTAGCAGAGTGAGGCCATCTAGGCCCTTATTCTTTCTCAGAGAATACTTGAAATTAAAGCCAGAATGGCTTGATGATATATCACTCCACTTCCCAGTATAGTCGTCCAACCAGAATATCTGTGAGTTGCTACTTGCTTTATAATCAACAACATATCTAGTCATACGATAGCCAGGAGGGCAAGCCCACATTCTAACTTTGAGCAATCTTTTCCAATGAGGCCTGCACGGAATAGCTATAGTAGGTGGAAGTTCTTCAGGGTCCCTAGATGGCACTTTGATATTCATGCACTCTAGAATAGAGTCAATTTCAGTTGTCATCCAGTATGGACGAAATGGCTGTCCCGCTGTATAGAGGTCCCATCTGCCTGAGTTCTTATCTGTGATAACTACATTAGAATCCATAGGGATATAGTTCGGAATGTTCTCAAATTCCAGCACTGCAATAGCTTGCAGGCCTACATCAGGAATCTTATCCTGAGACATAGCCACTATATTAGATGACATAATATCTTTGAGAGTGAGGCTGCTGAATTTGTAACCTCCTTCGCTATACATATAGTCCCTCAGCTGCTTTCTCATATCAAAGTTCTTCAGAGCGGGTCCATATGGAACCGCACTGTAGACAGCCTTTATAGAATTAAGATCAGAGCCCAACATCTTTAGCCTGCCTATGAACAGCGGGGTCCCGTCCTTATACATTATTATTCTAGGGAACGAATATAGAGGAACTACTATAGTCTTATCAGACACCCCAGAAGGGGACCAGCTCTCACCTGTTTGATATTCCTCATAGTTGACTGCAATACGGGCATTCTCATCATTCACTAGCTCTATATCGAAAGAGTGTCCTACTTCATATTTATCCAGATTCTGCATTTGTGAGGAGGCTCCAAACGAGAAGTTAGTACCCTCTTTGAGATTCAGAAACTGCTTAGTCTGTGTATTATATAATCTTAACATGTTGATCTATAATTGATTAGTATTGGTCATGAATGTTCAGATCTCCGTACTGCTCAGCCAGCAATGGAAGGTCTCTTGTATTAAAGGACAGCACTCCTGTCATATCATATTGCTTGGTCCAGCTACTGGCATCTAATGATGCATCAGATAAAGAAGTATCTATAGACTTGATGAAGAAGCCATCCTCTAGTCCTGGGAGCAGAACACTATGGATTCTGCTGTTGATTATTCCTGATACGAAGTCTCTGAGTTCTTTCTTTATCCCCGAGAGGCCAATATTGAGACTGTTAGAAGGGATCTTTTCTAATGGATACTCTATCTCTCCAGATATAGACCTGAATGTTCCATTTATTGTATCTGAGGTGTTCCATTGGCCAGTCTCCAAACTGATAGACTGTACTAAGCCATAGTTGTCAGTGAACAGTACTGTGATAGGATGCTTGAGTGTATCCTGGCACTCTATAAAGAGCAACTTCTCATTATCATATGATAGTATATTTCCTCTGATCTCTAGAAAGACGAGGGAGTCCTGCTCTATTTCTAACGTCTCTATAATATCATTGCCATCAGGCTGTTTCCAAACAAATCTCTGTACAGGGCTCTCGGGATTGTATTTTACGAATACACAGATTCTCTTCAAACAGGTATGAATCCAATAACGAGAAGGGACCTCGCAGAACCCATATAGGTGATCTACTGGGATAGCATATGGAGGCAGGTGTTGCTCTGACTGCATTATAGAATAGTATAGCTTGACTTCAGCGCGCTCTCTCATAGGATCATAATGGGCCAGTTCTAGATCGAGAGTGTCTAATATCGCATCAGCATCTAGATGTCTTAGATATAGCATAATTATTATATTTTGATATATAATGATTTACGATTTATATATAAAAAAGGAAGGACACCTGTTCTCTCGAATGGGTGCCCTTATGGGTATAAATCTTGCTTTCGCTTGATTATATACGTAGAATATAAAACCATAATATTTAAAGTAAATGCAAAACTTTGATTTTAAAGCTGGCCAAGTGCCAGCTGTTTTCAACAACCCTGAGTTCGGATCAGTAAGAATCATCGTTAAGGAGAATGGCGAGCCATTGTTCTGCGGTAAGGATGTTGCTACATGCTTGGGCTATAGCGATCCATCTAAGGCGGTCAGCGTTAAAGTAGATGATGAAGATAAAACCGCATTGCCAATTTGGCAAGGTGATTCTTCTGAGAGGACTTCAAAAGTTACATTCATCAACGAGTCTGGCCTCTATTCATTAATCCTAGGGTCCAAGCTAGACTCAGCAAAGAAGTTTAAACGTTGGGTCACTAGTGAGGTCCTTCCTTCCATTAGAAAGACAGGGTCCTATTCAGTAGCCCAACAACAGCCTTCTTATCAGATAGAAGATTCTATAGAGAGGGCCAAAGCATGGATCAAAGAAGAGGAACAGAGACGCTTGCTTTCAGTAGAGAACCAAAAGTTGGCTAACAAGATAGAAGAGGATGCACCTAAGCTTGATGTCTATAATCAGTTCATAGCTTCTAAGAGCAATGTCCATATTAGGACTTTCGTTAAGATGATTCAGGACAAGTTCCCTAAAGTGAAAGAAGCATGGATATTTAAGAATCTACGTGAAGCTGGTATATTACAATCTCATGGATTCTTCAAGAATATTCCATATGCAGAATACGGTCCTAAGGGTAAGGGATACTTTACATTGAAGCAGAGTGCCTTTGGGGCTACCCCTCTATTGACACCCAAGGGCCAAGAATGGTGCTACAAGATGATAAAGGACTATTACGAAGCTGCAGGTGATATAGAAGACATGATTGAAGAAGATGAAGATATGTAAATATAACTGAAATAAAATCTGAATTTTGTCATAATTTAATTGATTGTATGAAAAAAAGGGCCCACTCGTGATGAGCAGGCCCTTTCTTATTGTTTATGTCTCTATATAGATATCTTCACTGTAGTTTGTTATAGCGAACTTATTGCAAGCTCTCCAGGCATCTCTATCCAGATCATAGTACGTTAGTACATGTGATGGAGGAACTCTAACACCTAACGGGACCTCATCAAATGGAATAAAGCTCATAGAAAGATTTCGCGTTCCAGTTGCTTCTCGCAGAGCTCCTCTATTTTCAGCTGCACTATCAGAAGTTATCACATAAGAGAACTGAACGACACCAATCTCTAATCGAGCCTGTAGATCTTCATATGGGATAGAGCTGAAGGTACCTTTTGGAAAATTTACTATCTTAACTGCCATATTGCACTTCTCTGATCTCTATAGTTGGGTCTATTTGTTTCAAGAATGTTTCTATTTCTCTGCGAACAGGGCGCAGCTGGAAGTTATAGTATCTATAGATATCTGCGATAGCTTCGCTTCCAAAACCAAGGGACCCTTCTTCTAATCTAATGAAAGCATCCTGACCATATGTCCTTACAATAGTCTTTCTGCAAGTATCTGCTACCGTAGTCACTCTAGTTGTATAGTCTTCACTGTTAAGACTCAGCACTTGAGGTATGTCCTCTTTAGATGAAAACTCAACAGTTAGAATCTTGTAGCTATTGAGGTCACCTTGTAATGATGCCAGATTTTCTGCAAACTCGCTGCTATCGTCATCACTCTGGCGAGGGATAGCTAGAACACTGTTTTGTAAGAAGCTGGTTCTCACATCTCTATAGATAACATTCGAACATCCTATCTCTGCTGATACATAAGGAAGCACACTACGAACTTTTTCAGTTGGATAGCTGATAGAATTCGAAAAATATAAAACTTCACCACCAGTGTAGCCAGGATCATTGATTCTTCGAAGTCTAGTGTCTATATCTGAGGTGAACATCCAGTATTTGGTAGAATCCTGTTTAGTTACTTTCTTTTTATTGATGGTCGTATTGAGTGACCAATCTGGATTGTAGTAGCAGTACGTGTATTTGCCATCCGCGCCTTGCTCGCCTAGCCTGATAGTTTCGAATGGGATATATTTGACATTATTAATCTGGCCAAGTCCATTATATTGTATAAACATAGCAAACCCGCAGAATATAGCGTAATCTGATAAGCATGCCTGCATTACCCTGCTTGGAATAATTTTGGACGAAGTTCCTTCACCTATGAGAAATTCTCTCAGTCTATCTGCGCAAGAATGAAAAGTGGGGGAGGCTTCATAGTACTCCCTGATGTTTTGTGGGTAGAGATTGTTCTCTCCATAGCGTCTTATATTAAGGCTGCTGTCATATCTCTCAGAGAAGCTCTCTGGAAGAAGCAGCTTCTGGCCCTGTTGACTTATTAATGATTTCATATGTTGAACATTTTGTTGTATAATAAAGATTTACAATAGATATGTCTATATAATGTGAAAGGGACTGGTCCATCACGGATTGGTCCCTATTAGTTAAATCACATCAAGCAACTGTGATTATATAAATAGAATATATTAATTTATTAATTTACAACAATATGCACAACAATGTAATTAATGCTACACAAGCAGTAGCAGCGGGTGCAAGTCCAGCAATTTTCAACAATCCAGAATTTGGATCAGTAAGAATCATCGTTAAAGAGAATAGCGAGCCATTGTTCTGTTTGAAGGACGTAGCCTTATGTCTAGGCTATAGCGATCCCTCTAGTGCAGTATCTAAACGTTGTGATTCTAGCTGCGTGTCTATTTTGGCCATGCAGCACGAGACGGGCTCTAAACAAACATCATTTGGCCCAGAATCTGAGGTCTATAGACTGATCTTCGGTTCTAAATTAGACTCAGCCAAGAAGTTCCAAGATTGGGTTTTTAAAGAAGTCCTTCCGTCAATCAGAAAGACAGGGTCCTATTCAATCCAGAAGACACCACAGACATATATTGAGGCCCTTAAAGAGACACTGAGGCTTGCTGAGGAGAACGAGAAGCTAACACTAGAGAATAAAGAGCAGGCCCTCAAGATAGAAGAGGATGCTCCTAAAGTAGAATGCTGGGACCAGTTCATAGCTTCTAAGAACAATGTCCATATTAGAACATTTGTGAAGATGATACAGGATAGATTCCCTAAGGTAAGGGAAGCTTGGATATTCAAATCTTTACGAGAAGCTGGTATATTACAATCTCAGGGGTTCTTCAAGAATATTCCATATGCTGAATATGGACCTACTGGCAAGGGATACTTTGCATTGAAGCAGAGTGCCTTTGGGGCTACCCCTCTATTGACACCTAAGGGTCAAGAATGGTGCTATAATATGATAAAGGACTATTATGAGGCTATAGGAAATATAGAAGATATGTTCGAAGAAGAGTTCTGATATACTCTTTTCGTATATCTGATATTAATAGACAGCAAAAAGGATTAGATCTGTGGCCTTGATCTAATCCTTTCTTATTTAATGAATGTTAATGTTTACATGATTACTCAGTTGGAGTATCGAACATAGCAGCGATAGCTGCTTGAGTAGCTTCTGCTGAAGGAGCTTGGCCTTGGCCTGCAGAAACGAACAAATAGTAAGCACTTGAATCAGCACCAGCCTCTTCTAACTGCACACTCCAGCCGTTTCCTA
>AUXO017980827.1_pt1 | contig 10605 bp, 15 predicted proteins | sample 768731 | NCBI WGS metagenome assembly AUXO01 (sample SAMN02715735, study PRJNA202380) | gut metagenome | biome: sheep rumen | host: Ovis aries | place: New Zealand: Palmerston North
GCAGCTTTCAGATAAGGAACACTTTCCGCAGGCACCTTACCAAAATTTCTAAGGATGCGATGCTTAGAAGTGCCATTTTCTCTATAAGATTCTACGAGATAGCAAAAATATGTATTATCATTACCTCGATTATTAGGGATTGCCATAACATACATAAAGAACACCTCTTTTCTTAACTATATTCTAATCCAAGAAAATGAGATATTCAATTTTATTCGATCATTACGAAAAAATTTAAATTATGCAAATAAAAAAGGGGTCGATTTCAGAAAGATATTAAATCAATCTTAAGTTGACCCCATTGACGTTCTTCTTATGGAAGCCGCCTTCTTTTAATGCAAAACGTTTTGCGAATAAACCAATGACAATGCCAAATAAGGCTTCAGGGAAGACCCAGCTCCACCAGACCGAACCATAAAATAATGCATCTCCTAAGGCATGTCCTAATAAGCCAATAATACCGCCAGTAATCGGTCCAAAGGCCGCCGCAAAGAAGGCTAAAACCGCAACACGTGGCTGCAGTGCTGTATTTGGAATAAAACCTAATGGAATCTGGACGGTTGTTAAAACGACAAATAAAGCTGTACCGATCCCCGCTGCCACAACTTCTTTAATACCAAATTTCTTATTCATATTTCTTTTCCCCCTTGAATTTTACTTCGTTTTCTTTAACGTGATCTGCCAGTTCGTACCAGTGCCGATATTATAGGCGCGGGCAAAGCTCCCCTGATTGATGGCTACGGCCATATTGTCTAATGAATTGACATAGACAAGAGCTTCCCCGACGTAGACATCCGCAAAGGATTTGGCATAGATCATCGTGTTTTTAAATAATGTGCGATGGCCATTAGATATCGTCACTTCAACACGGTCGCCAAAATGAATATCTAACTGTTTAAATAAAGCTTTAGGAATGTTACTCCACAACGAACCAAAACGGACATCTAAGATATCAATGACACCGGTAACCTGTCCTTCTTCTAAGGAAGGTTCTTTGGTTGGTAATTCAATAATATCTTCGACATTCATTAATGGGCCTACTTCTTCAAAAGTGATCACACCAGCTGCTAAACGGGCGCCGGTATAAGCATAGACATCACGGCCATAGAAGGTATAGGATTCATCAGAGTTCGCTAAACGGTTGATGGTTTCATCAATAATCCGTACTTCTTCAATGCCTAAACGTAATTTTAAATGCGTCAGTGTGCCATTATCCGGTGTGACAATATATTGTCCCGTTTTTGTTTTGGCGACGATGCTTAAGCGATCACTGCCAACGCCGGGATCAACGACGGATACAAAAACTGTTCCGGGATTCCAGTAATTGACACTCTGGACAAGACGATAACTGGCTTCCCAGATATCGTATGGCGTGATATCATGCGTCAGATCATAAATGGATAAGTCTGGTGAGACGCTGTGAGCGACGCCATACATGGCATTCACGGCGCCATCACCTAAGCCAAAATCTGACTGGAAAATAAGTGCATTCATATGATTCTCTCCTCTCTTTCTTTGATTACTACATACTAATTATATCTTTAAGTATTGTCAATCTATATAGATATATTCATTAGGTATATCAGGCTATAAAAAAACAGAGCTTATACACTCTGTTTTAACAATGTTCTATTGATTTCATCAAGATGTTCTAAGTGACCTTCAATCCAGGCTAATTCTTCCGCAATCGCCATGATATCTTCATGTTCATGGGCCTGCTTTAAAAGATCTTCATCTGCCTTGTAATAGCCATGAACACCTAACATCTTCTTGATTTCCTGTTTACTTTTTTTAATCGATGCCAAATACTGATCCGCTACCTGAAAGAGACCTAAAGCTCCTTCAACCTGATCTTTCGGAATATAGATTTCATGATTGGTATTGAGAATATCTTTGGTTAAACTTTCTAAATCATGATACTCTTTTGTGAAGATAACCGTCTTAATACCTTCACAAAACAGCTCCTTACATAAATGATAACCTAATGTATATTCATAACCAACTACAACAACGGCCTCAGGATAGGTTTCCTCTAAACGGACGACTTCTTTTTTAATGGCATCACTGTTTTTCTTAATATAACGATTCATAATGATCGCCTCATCACATATCCCTAGGATATGATATTTCTTGCCATCTTTCAGACCGACTCTAATAATTTGACTCATAAACAACCTCCGCTTGTCATTATAAAGGAAAAAGCGACAGGTGTACACCTATCGCCTAGAGGACGAGCAACTGATTCCGCAGTTCTTCAATCTTTTTGATCGCAAGTAAGATTTCCCGCTGCGTCTTTTTGATTTGACTCTGCACTAAGAAATCCGCAACAACCCCATCAAAGAAATAATCTGCAAAAGTGAGGAAATCACTGGTATTCAGATCTAGCTGGAAACGAGTGTCCACATCATACAGCTCTTTCTGAAAAACCTGCATGGCCCGTTTCGCTTCAGCGATATCGCTTTCCGCATTATTCATTTTATTTCTCTTTAAGAATGTTGTCAGCATGCCGCCGCCTAATATATCAACAATCCCCCAGTTTTTGGCTCCATTTAATTCATCATGGGCCTTTCTTAAACATTTTATGGCATAGTTGGCCGCATCCACTGCTTCATCAATTTCTCGTCTGTACGCTAATGTATTCATATTAATCACTCCCGGCTAAAAATAACAATCCGACAGGGACAATCAGCACCGCTAAAAAGCCCACCACGGAAAATAATAAGACAAAACCAATGATCCCTAAGATCACGGTTATTAATCCTTTTAAAACAAAGCCGCCTAAGCTAAAGAAGCTGACAAATATCCAGCCCACTACCTTTAATAACAGGAAGAAGACGACCAAACCTAATAATAATGTAAGCATATCACTCACCTACTCTTTCATATAGGAAGCATCGCTGATTCCTTGATCGCGACACCAGTTTTTATCATTATTGACCTTTTCTAATAACAGACATAAGGCTATTCTTTCTTGAATGCTCATGTTCATCACCTCTTGATTACACGTTTATTGTACGAGAAAGCTTGCGGTAATAACAGGTTGCAAAATGCGACTTTTGGATGCTTTTCCGCGCTGATACGCGGAAAGCTTGTCAGGTCTTACCGAAACATATTATAATGAAAGCAATTGGAGGAATACCATGGAACAAAACAAGAATATCTATGCCGATGCACGTAAAAAAGCCGGCATGACCCAGGCTAAAGCCAGTGCCCTGATGGATACGATCTCTGAAGATCGTTTAGCCCGGATTGAAAAGGATAAAGTTAATGTCACACCAGAAGATATCTTAGAAATGGCCGCTGCCTATAAACGCCCCGATTTATGTAATTACTACTGTGCCCATGAATGTGCAATTGGCAAGCAGGAAGTTCCGGCATTAAAGATCAGCCAGTTATCTGATATTGTCTTAAATATGTTAGCGAGTCTGAATGCAATGGATGAGAAGAAGAATCGTCTGATTGAAATCACCGCTGATGGAAAGATTACGGATGATGAAATTGAAGATTTTGCGAAAATTCAAAGTCAGTTAGATCGTATTTCTATTTTAGTAGATACCCTCAAGTTATGGGTCAATCAAACCCTCGCTAATGGGGAAATCAATCAAGAGAAGTATAAAGAAATTTTAGCGCAATTAAATAAGTAGCGGGAGATGCTCTCGCTACTTTAAATTTTCAGAAGTCTTCTGCTTTTTTAAACTTACATAACCATTATAGCATACTTTTTTACAGCTCTACTTTAAATTAAGAGAAGACTTCTGCTTATTTTAAATAGAAACACTGCTGGTGATATAATCGTATAAATCTTTTCTAATTGGTTTTTCTAGCTTATAAAACAGTTTGACAACACTCTTTTGCGTTTGCGGCATAATCTCTTCCTGCGGTGTCCCAAAGGCATGCATCCGCCCTAAATAATAGAATTCCTTAGCGGTTTCATCATCCTTATTCTTACGCATGAATAAATGAACCTGGATATGGGAATGGGCTTCATCATACACCTTTCTGACTTCTTCAGAAGCCAGAGAACGACCGCTTTTGGAGTAAGCGACTAAAGTTTCCTGATCAATCAGGTGATCTTCATACTTCGTTGTATCGGAGATACCCTCTTCTTTATCATAGTTGATAAAGACGGGGAAGGTATTGGTGCGCTCATCATACTTATAGCCCCCAATATTCAAAGGAACAACGCTCTGATGCCAGTTTAACAGACGACAGACATCATCATAGGTGTATTTGGCATAGAGACACAAATCACTGTCTTTTTCATGATGCGCATAATTCTGTTTATAGCGATGAATACCAAAGTCTAACAGTTCTAAAACCTGTTTCTTGAACTCCTTATTTTCTAGTTCTTCAAGAAAATGACGAGAGATACGGTAATCCCCCTGATCTTCATCGATGAAGATGCTGGATTTATAAGTATTTGCCCCCGTTCCCGTCGTAAATCTTTGAGTCAGGGTATTAATAATCGTGTCATAACTATAATGTGTCATGGAAATATCATACTGATCTTTAAGCGTTTCTTTGAGTCTTTGCATGACATGATCATGATCTTCAATGGCAATCTTAATCGCTTCTAATTCATGAACACGTTTCCCCGCTGCTAAGCTGCGGGAAATATAGATAAGATCATTGACCTGATCCTGATCAAAATCAATGGTATAGTCTTTCTCATACTTCTTTAAGAAGACATGATAACAGCCTAAGCTTTTGTTTTGAAAGATCAGTAAAGGATCAATCGATTCATAAGTATCAAAATCTTCTAAGGAAGGAATATGTCCGAGCTTCTTTTTTAAATCTGTATAAGCTTCTTTAATCACCTTAACAACGGAAAAATTGACATGATCGATCGATTTAAAAATACGCTCTCTGGTAATGGCATCAAAGTGAATGGTGGAACAGCCAGGGACAATCGTTGATCCTTCCATCACAAAGTGACGCAAATCATCTTTATTACCAGAACGAACGCCACTTAAGGCAATAGGAATCAGATAGTTCTTTTCATAGTTGCCGATGAAATCTAATACCACAACGTAATCTTTATGAGGATATTTACGTAAGCCTCGTCCAAGCTGCTGGATAAAGATAATCGCGGACTCTGTCGCTCTTAACATCACCACCTGATTCACCGCGGGAATATCAATCCCTTCGTTGAAGATATCCACGGTAAAGATATATTGTAATTGACCTGATTCTAAGTCATCCATTGCCTGCTGGCGTCTTTCCTCGCTGTCTTCCCCCGTTAAAGCGGTGGTCCGATAACCACGCTGATTAAATAGCTCTGATAACGTTCTCGCTTCTTTGGTGCGGCTGCAGAAAATAAGACCTTTCACCTGATCGCCGCAATGACCATACTGCTCGATTTTCTCAATAATATAATCCACGCGGACATCAGCGACCAAATCATTAAACTGCGTATGATCATCGATGATCTGATGATCAATCATCAGATCAGTAATCCCATAATAATGGAAAGGACATAATAAATCATATTCCATCGCCTGCGATAACCGTATTTCATAGGCAATGTTGTAATCAAATAACTGATAAATATCAAAGTCATCACTACGCTCTGGGGTGGCCGTCATCCCTAATAAGAATTCTGGTTTAAAGTAAGACATCAGACGCTGGTAAGTTGGTGCCCCGGCCCGATGGACTTCATCGATGACTATATAATCAAAAGTACTTTTACGAAACTGCTCATAGTATTCTGGTTTGGCAATTGTCTGCACAGTGGTAAAAAGATAATCCGCCTGAAGATCTTTCTCATGACCAGTAAACATCCCCATCGTTTTATCTTTGATCACCCGTTTAAAAGTGCGCATGGCCGCTCTCGCGATGTTTTCCCGATGGACGACAAATAACATCCGCTTAGGCTGATAAGCCGCCACATCAAAAGCAGATAAGAATGTTTTACCGGTTCCTGTCGCACTTATTAAGAGCGCCTTATCTTTCCCTTTTTCTCGTAATAAACGTAAAGAATCTAAGGCTTCTTTCTGCATTTTATTTGGTGTAACCCCTCTTTGCATTACTTCGTGCACAATGGTCTGAGGAATATAGGTTTCCTTATATTCCGCAATCCATTCCTTCGTTAAAACAATGGCAGACTGCCATTGTTTTTCAAAAGCCTCACGTACTTCATCAACGATTTCGCCATTCTCCGTGGCGGTGAGAAAAAGATTCCATTCTTTATTTGTCTGCAAAGCGCTTTGGGTTAAGTTAGAACTGCCAACAATAACATTGTATAACCCCTGCTCTTTAAATAAATAACCCTTGGGATGAAAGCCTGCATGTTCATCTTCAAATAAGCGCACTTCAAGATTCGAAAACTTTAATAGTTCAGCAAACATCTCTGGACTATTAAAGCCTAAATACGTTGAAGTAATCAGGCGGCCTTTGACCCCTTTATTTTCCAAATCAAAGAGCGTCTGTTTTAAAACTGCTAATCCTGATTTCGCAATAAAGGCCACGGAAAAGTCAAAGGTTTCACAGGCATTGAGATGATTCTCTAATTCCTTCAACATCTGCATGCCTAATCGTTCATTATTGACTAATAAACGGGGACGATACTTCATATTCGAAGGAATGGTGCGATCAATCAGACTGGTATGAATCGCTTTCGTTAACTCTTCCATCTTAGAACCCTCGCTCAATCAACGTATTGATCACGAAGGTATCCGCTGGACACCACTTGATTGAAGGATCATCGTGATCAATCCATTTCACTTCACTATGCGCATCTAATTTCAGATGGTGATCTTCTAAATGACATAAATAACAGTCCATGTCCAGATGAAATGTCGGATAGTCATACTGGACATTGGTATAGAAACGTTCCACCGCAATGTCAACATGCATTTCTTCCTGAATTTCTCTCACAATGGCTTCTTCTCCTGTTTCCCCGGGTTCAACTTTTCCTCCCGGAAATTCAAATAAGCCATTAAATTCGCCATAATTTCTTTTCGCTATAAGGATCTTATGATCCTCATGAATAATTGCGGCGACAACTTTAATAACCTTCATAGCATTCCTCCTCGTATTTACAGATATATTATAGCTGCAAATAATATAGGTGAACAGAGGCTTTTAGAACAAAGATTCATAGCGTTCCACTTTTTGAAGCAGCTCGTCTAAACTAAAATACCCTGCAGCACGTATGGTTTCCCGACCATCAATAAAGACGATGATCGTCGGTGCTGACAGCACTCCATACTTGGCGGCGACATCCTTTTTCTCATCAATAGAAATAGTACGGATCATCAAATCTTTGTGATCCTGATGCCATAAAGAAAGACGATGTTTAAGTGCCTGACAAGGCGGACAGCTTTCTGAGCTAAAAAGTGTAATATCAATCTGATGTGTATTCATGATTGTGATCTCCTTAATAAAACATTCAGCCATCTTTCATCTTCGCGATCATGGCGCACATCACCAGTGATCCACTCTTCAATAACTGTCAATCCCCCCACCTGACTTAGTAACGATGCAAACGAAGCTTCAGTTAAGTTCGTGAAATAACGGCCATGTCTTTCTCCCGTAAAATCACCATATTTGAAAGATGTATAGATGACGCCAGAAGGTTTTAAAGCCTTCTGCATTTTCTTTAAAACCTCAACAAGCGCATCATAAGGCAAATGAAGAATGGATGAACAGGCCCAGATTCCATCATATTTCTTATTTTCATCAAGTTCCTCAAAATACTTCTGTTTCACTTCAATTCCTGTATATCGGCTGGCAATCTTACATAATGCCTCTGATCCATCCATGGCTTCAACGCGATATCCATGATCAAGGAAATACTTCGTATCACGACCTGCTCCGCAGCCAAAATCAAGAATAAGATCTCCTTCTTTAAGATAAGACAGAAATTTTTCCTGCGTCACACGAAAATCAAGTAACTGTGTATCTTTCGCAAACGCATCCGCATTTTTATTATAGTAATCAATTGTATTAGACATTTTAAGCCCTCCTGTTTTTATCTTAACATAAAAAGACGCCAGGCAATACCTGACGCATTATTTTTGAGAAAGTCACGTGTTTATCTGATAAAATGAGTGCGTTTTTCTTTCTTCATTTGCGGTTTTTCTTGATTATGAAGAGCTTTAATCATAAAGGACATATTCATTGCTAAATTATGAATCGTCTGTAAACCTTCCTCATCACGGTAAACATCCTCACTACTGAAGCCATGCACATCATTCCAGTACGAAGATGGTGCAATCGGCATACCAGAAATACCAAAGAACTGATTTAAGGATTCAAATGTGGCTGAGTTGCCGCCTCTTCGACAAGAAACAACACTCGCCCCAACCTTCATATGTAAGTCTGCAGTAGTACTATATAACAGTCTTTGCATAAATGATAAGAGTGTTCCATTCGGATTACCATAATAGACGGGTGAACCGATTATTATGCCATCCGCTTCTTCTAACTTAGCCGCTGTTTCATTTACTAAATCATTGAAAATGCACTTTCCAGCACTCCTGCAGTGATTGCAGGCAATACATCCTCTAATATCTTTTGGACCGATTATAATTTCTTCTGTCTCAATGCCTTCTTTCGCAAAGATCTGACTTGCTTCTACAAAAGCTGTATGAATACAGCCCTTCACATCTGGCGATCCATTAATCATTAATACTTTCATTTTATCACCTCTGATTCTATTATATAGGAAATCAGGCCTATTATGCATGAAAATTCTATCTACATAAGCGACACTTTCACTTACGTAAAAACACCATTCATCTTGCCGGATGAATGGTATTTTTCTTATTATGCACGTTTTAATAAAGGTTTTAAGGCAAAGACAACCTGGTATGTCTGGGTTGGGAAGGCAAAGATCATAGAAGATAAATCTGATGCGGTCATCTTCTTGTTAATCACTAATGTTAAGAAGTCTAAAACCATCGCCGCTTCGGCACTGTAAACTGCTGCACCGACCAGGTAACCTCCTTTATCTAAAATAAATGTATAATCAGCTTCTGTTTCACGATTATTAACCCATTCATTACTCTTTCCAAATAGAATACGTGCTACTTTATATAATTCAGGATGCGCTTTGGCTTCATCAACACTAACTCCCACCTGAGCAATACGAGGCAGTGTGAAGACTAAGTTTGGAATGACTGGATAAACAATTGGATTATGATTAAGGCCTAAGATTGAGTAAGCAATATAATTAGATTCAAATTCTGCTGTTGGTGTTAATTTAGGAATCTTTTTATCTACCACATCACCACTTGCATAGATAGATGCTCTTTTTGCCATAAGTTAAGACGTTTCTTTAAAGCCCGACAAGGATGACAGCTCAGTGAGCCAAAGAGCACAATAACAGCCTGATGCTGCTGAATATATAAATCATAGTTCTCTTCAATCATCGTTTTTCCTCCCATAAAAAATCCCGTTAACAGTAACTGTTAACAGGACTGTAAAATAACATTAAGCCACTGCTCAGAGGCTCGATCATGACGGACATCACCGGTGATCCATTCTTCCACAAGTGTGAATCCTCCTGCCTTTGTAAGCAGCTGCGCAAATGACTCCTCGGTAAAATTAATGAAATAACGACCATGGCGTTCTCCCGTAAAATCACCATATTTGAAAGATGTATAAACTATACCATCATCTTTTAAAGCTCTTCTCATTTTCTTTAGAACATCCGCTAAAGCATCTTGAGATAAATGAAGAATAGAAGAACAGGCCCAGATCCCATCATACTTATTCACTTCATCAAGTTCTTCAAAATACATATGTTTGACTGGGATACCTGTATACTTCCTAGCAATAGTACATAACTCCTGCGAACCATCGATTGCTTCTACCTGATAACCATGATCTAAAAAATACCTCGTATCACGACCGGCCCCACAGCCAAAATCAAGAATCAGAGATCCCTCATTTAAATAGCTTAAAAACTTATTCTGTGTTGCACTAAAATCAAGATTTTGTGTCTCTTTCGCAAAAGACTTTGCATTTTCATTATAGTAATCAATTGTCTTAGACATTCTTTCTCCTCCAATAAGTTTAGTACCGGACTTATTTGCCATTTAGTGGGTCACCCCTATTTGCGAAATGTGGGGACAGATGCAAGATCAAGGCATTCATTTCATGGTTTAGAAAAACATTTCCACAGGAAATCCTTCTAACTCCAATAAATAAGCTTTCGCATGTTTCCCTGCTGCATAGCCGGATAAAGTGCCATTGCTGGCAATGACACGATGACAAGGAATCATAATTAAGATGGGATTATCATGCAAGGCCTTCGCAACGGCACGATAACCACGCTTATTGCCAACGGCAATGGCTAACACTTTATAGTTTGTGACTGCGCCATAAGGGACATTTTGAAGTGCCTTCCAGACTTTTTGCTGGAAAGGTGTCCCTTCATAAGCTATGGGGAGATCAAAAGTTTCGCGTTCGCCTGAAAAATATTCTTCTAACTGTTTCTGACAGTTTAAACAAAGCTGATGGGCGTTTTCATCTTTATTGAAATCAGATGACTGCACCAAAGAAATTTGAATGATCGCCTGATCTGATGCCACAATAGCGAGATCGCCAATAGGACTTTCGTATGTAATCTGACAAAGTCGCTTTGCCATAATATCACCT
>AUXO018239498.1_pt1 | contig 10605 bp, 8 predicted proteins | sample 768731 | NCBI WGS metagenome assembly AUXO01 (sample SAMN02715735, study PRJNA202380) | gut metagenome | biome: sheep rumen | host: Ovis aries | place: New Zealand: Palmerston North
GGACCGTTCAATGGTTCAGCAAAACTACTTTCATGTTCCAGCAAGAGCGTTCCAATCAGTGGTCGCATGGCATGGAAAAGATCTGGCACGGCTCCGTTGGTCAGGTAATACTTCAGAATCCAATAGGGATACACCACCACATTATATATAATATAAGGTATAATGAGCCCGTACCAATATTTCTTCCAGTTCTCCTTGTTGCTCCCACGATCTTTTTTCAGATAACCAGAAATGAAAATGAAGATGACCATCGTCAGAGCTTGGAGATACCGATAGTAGAACCACTCTTGGGATTGTGGCAGATGACAAAACACTACGCTACAAACGGCGAGTGCTTTGGCCCAATCTATCCAGTTGATACGAATCATGGTCATCTTTTTTCTGCAAAGATATCGTTTTTTACATAAATTTTGTTGTTTTCTTCATTTTTTTTTCTTTCTCACATCATTTATTATTATTATTTTATATCTTTGCACATGAATTTTAATAACTTGTAATATGCAGCCACATAATTCATCAAGAGTTCGTTTATGGGATTTTGTCAAATTCTTGGCTGTTTTTCTTGTTATATGGGGGCATTGTATTAAAGGCTTTTTTTCATCAGATTGCCATGATTCCGCTATGTTCCGTTATATTAATTCTTTTCACATGCCTTTGTTTATGATGATTTCAGGTTATTTTTCTGTTTCATCTATAGCAATGGAAAAGATGGAATTCTTCAAAAAGAAATTCATGAGGCTTGTTTATCCATGTATTATATGGGGTGGAATATTATGGATAATACTTGAAGTGGCTTATTCTTTTCACTATGGTAACAGTGAGTGTAGTTTATTAGGGTTGCTTACAGATTATTACTGGTTTTCGGATTTTTGGTTTCTAAAGAGTTGTTTTATTTGTTATGTCTTAGTCTATTTGGGCGTGCATACAAAATTTAATCAATTATATTGGATGACTATTACATTGTTGATAAGCCAAGCTATTAGCCCTTTCTTTGTTTCGTTTATGTATCCGTGCTTCTTAATAGGATATGTGTTAAGGTTAAATCCTCCTTTTATGGAATCCGTTAAATCATATCCATATTTTCTTTCTATTCTATTTGTTTTAATGCTCGTTTTTTGGGATAAGGAGATGTGGATTAATAGCCATGGAATTCCCAAAGGTATTGCCTTTTTTGATATGCAAAAATGGGTGAATCTGATTTTTTGTCGTCTGTTCCGCTTATTAATTGGAATAGTGGGTAGTTTAGCATGTATCTCTATTATTTCAAGAATTTTTGGTGTTATTAGCGAATCAAGAATTGTATCATTATGTTGTGATTGGGGAAATTATACATTAAATATTTATATACTGCAAAGATTAGTATTAGAAATGGGAATCTCTCGTTTGATTAACATTAACAACTCAAGTTCTTTCGTCATTAATTTTATTATCATACCGTTTGTTTCATTAATTATACTTGTATTATGTGTTTGTATTACCAAATTGATAAATATGTCTCCGAAATTAGAAAGAGTACTATGGGGGATATAATCTCATTAGTTTATAAATAGTCTAATTCTTTTTTATTCCGATGGCAAGGCAACGTATAGAATACATTGATGCGATGCGAGGATTTACGATGATTCTCGTAGTCTATGCTCATATCTGTTATTTCTGTTTGGATGCCCCGTTGATGGGATATAATCGCATCTTTTATCTCTTTCGATTGCCATGTTTCTTTATGATTAGTGGTTGGCTGTTTGAACCAATAGCCAGTCGTCCGTTTAAGGAGGTCATTCGTCATAAGGCAATGGTGCAACTGCTGCCTACCTTTATCTTTCTTCTGCTTTTAGCTCCTCTGCCAGAGTTCTTCCATCAACTAGGAACACTGAAGGGTGGATACTGGTTCACGTTTGTGCTGTTCGAGTTTTTTGTAATATATTTGTTAATAGTCCGACTCAATAAGGCTTGGCGCCCTTTGGTTGCATTGGGCATTGCATTGACGGCTTTTTGTTGTGCCAGATATTACAACACTATTCATGCTTCCGCTTCTGGTGTTCAGTCATTAGTGGTGAGTGCATTAGGCTTTATGAGCGTGACATTATGGCGATTCTTCCTTTTTTTCTATATCGGAGCCTGGATTCGTAGGAATTTTGAGACCTTTATTCGATGGACTAACAAACCATGGGTGTTGCTGGCGATTGCCATCACCTTCTTCTTGATAGCGTCAACAGCTCATCGAGATAATCTATGGTTTGAGATGTTCAGATTCTATGTGGGAGGAATAATGGGTATGATGATGGTATTTACCTGTTTCCGTCTCTCAGATTCATGGATGAATAAAGTGCATCTGTCCAAATCTCTCCAATATGTAGGAACACGAACTTTGGATATCTATTTGTTGCACTACTTCTTCCTGCCACGTTTCTTGATCCCTTATGCAGATCAGTTACGGGCATACAACAGTCAGTTCATAGAATTCTTGGTAATTCTTGCTGTTGCCCTCCTCGTCTTAGCGATTACCCTGTTAGCAAGCTACCTCATCCGCCTCAGCCCATTCTTGGGTCATTACCTTTTTGGGGTGAAGTATGAACGGAACAAATAAATATACCTCTGAATGGTTCCAATCATCGAAGAAATATGCATCTTTCTATAAATGTTTGTTTATTATCTCGTCTAAGGATTCCTTTTTAGGATGTACTTCGTCATAAAAATCTTTATTTCTAAAATCGGTAACTTCTGGATTATAGTTTCCAATAATAATAATATTTTTTCTTGCGGCTAACTCTTTTGCGTAAAAATACGAGTCTAATATGCATTTGTATTTTTCAATTCTTTGGTAATATATTGGATGGTATGGACAGCATACAAAAATAATAGTTGAATTATGAGACTGTATACATTCTATAAGGGATTCAAATTTATTAGTTGTTAAAGAAGACAATGACTCAAAATTATATTCTTCATCGTTTTTTGTTTTTGCAATATTATCTATTTCATCTACTTTTCTTTCACGGAAACTTCTTGGATAATAAACTGAACCATCAAATCGTCTAGTAAAGCCTTCGTTTTTATATTTTCTCGTGAAAGTAATGTTATTTTTCTCGTTTTTACGTTCTTGTATTGCTAAAATGGCTAATCTAAAGTATTCGATCGAGAATAACCGATTCCATAGTTTATGATATCCTCCATCATAACTTGTTTTTGTAAACTCATAATAATATTCTGCAATAGTTTTCCACCATTCTCCCCCATAATTCGGATTAAAGAATAATGGATCAACTCCAATTATGACATTTTTTGCATGAATTCTATTGTGTAAACTCGCTTGATATATAGCAATGAGATCTTCTAATCTTGCTCCAGATATAGCCAGATTTAAAACTGTTTTGCCTTTTACTGCCTCTGAGGATACTGTCATATATCTGCTTGAACCCAAAATTAGATAATCAACTTCTTTATCATGATGCAGTTCTAGATATTTTTTTTTAAAAAGACGTTCATCAAAGTTTGTGTCAATATTCGTAGTATTTAATTCGTTTTTTGCTTTTGAAATAACTATATCCATAATATCGCACTTGTATATATAGTCTGGATGTACAAAAAAATTGACCGCAATAATTAATAGAACGACAGGGCTAGATACACTAATTAGATAATTTATAAATTTTAACATATATACTAGAATTGGAAATATATAAATTGGTTACTATAAAAATTACCTTTAAATACGATTGCTAATATTAATAGATAGTCAACAGAATAAGATATCCATTTTTTGTGCTCTAAAATATGATAATCTAATTGTGATGCATATTCTTTTTCTTTTTGAAACCATTCAAATAATATAAGAATTGTTATAAAGAGAATAGTGTAATTGCTAACTTTAATAATGGGGATTGAAAGAAACGATCTGGAAATAATAATATTTACAAAAGAATATGCATCAATTATAGATTGCGCTCTAAATATGATTAAACCAAAAGAAACTAAAAAAAAGGTCCCCACCATTTTAGTGAAATCTTTTACTTTGGGTAAATATATGGCATTTGGATTAAGTTTCTTGTTCTTTCCAAAAGAGCCAGAATAAACTAAAGGAATGAATAATAGCCCATGATATATACCAAACAATCCATAAGTCCAGTTTGCTCCATGCCATAGACCAATTACAATAAGATTAATCATAACAGCCAATATTACACCTAATTTACGCCATTCCATAAATGCAATATTTAGTGGCAAGAAAACATAATCTGTTATCCATGAGGTTAAAGACATGTGCCATCTACGCCAGTATTCTGCTGTATTTCTTGCTAATAACGGATGATTAAAATTCCTTGTAATTTTAATACCAAGAAGTTTACCGACACCAATAGCCATATTAGAATAGCCATCAAAATCTGTATACATTTGAATATAATATAGAAGGGCAGTAACTAATAGTGTAGATCCTGTTTGCTCCGAATAAGAGGACCATACGGAGTCTGTTATTGTTGCAAGATTATCGGCTATACACATTTTTGAAAACATTCCCCATAGAATTTGACGGCACCCGTCTACAGCAAGGTCATAATTAAAAATCTTCACTCCTCCCAACTGAGGAATCAAATTTTTAGGTCTGTCAATTGGTCCAGATAATATGGTAGGGAAAAAAGCAATATAATTCCCAAACAAAATAAAGTCTTTACATGGATTTATATGCTCTCTATGTATCTCAATTACATAGCCAATTAACTTAAATGTGAAAAAACTAACTCCGACAGGTAATACTATATTTAAGGTCGTCCATGTTGCATTTAAACCAATTGCATTTAAAAGTTCTGCAACGGATTCTGCGAAAAAATTCAGATATTTAAAATATAGTAATACGCCCACTCCTAAACAAACGCTCAGAGTCGTAATATGTGAGGCAGCCCTTGTATGCTTCTTATTCATCTCGCTCTTGAGCCATATACCAAGAGCATAGAAAACTATTGTAGTGCCAAAAAGCAATGGAATCATTTTTAAGTCGGCTACTCCATAAAAGAAGTAACAGACTAGAAAAATCCACCCGTTTCTAATCTTAGCATTATTCCTGCAGATTGGGAGATAGTATACAATAAATACTACCGAAAAGAAGAGTAGAAAATTAAGAGAATTAACAACCATTTTAATTATCCAAGTTTCTGCATCATGGAATCGACCATCTCACCAACGTTGTTCCACTTCATAATCTCTAATGATGAAAATTTAATGCCAAAAATAGTCTGAATAGTATAAACCAATTGAACATGACTCAAAGAATCCCACTCTTCAATATCATTGGCCGAAGTCTGATCAGTTAAACATGGAGTTTCATCAAGATCCAAAACCTCTTTAAAAATTACATTCAACTTCCTGAAAATTTCTTGTCTTTCCATATTGATAATCTTTTATTTAATTTTGATATAACACTCACCTGCTTGATAATCTTCAACTTCCACTATATATTGAGCAGTTTTAGAATCTTCTATCTTGGTAAAACCAAGCGTACTATAATGACCCCTTACCATCTCGTTTTTAGGAGTAGGAAGGTATTCGCCAATAATACGCTTATAGCCAGCAGCCTTGGCCCGATTTACCATCGTATTAAGGATAAAGGTTTCCATGCCACGCTTTAATACTCGGCAACTCATTAACCAAGTATCAATAAAGAGTGTTTCCATATCCTGCTTTTTCATAATTACAACAGCTATCAAACCATTATCCCCAAATATGTCTTCTAATGTAAAGCTCAAGTCTATTACATCAGGGTTTTCTGCTAAAGTAGATATATCAGCCTCTGTATAGCGGATTGTACGTAAATTAAATTGATTACTGCGCTGAGAAAGTTGAGCTACACGAGGGATGTTAAACTTTGTGAACCCACTAACTGTCGATTCCATATTCAATGACTTTAAGAAATCCGCCTCATTTGTAAATGTTTTAGAAAGAGATACACGTTTGGCTTCTACCTGATACTGTTTTGTACGATCCTTGTCAGCATTGCTAAAGGTGGCTGTTTCAAAAAGGTTCAAACTATATAGAAATTCTAAATAATCGGCAGGATCCTCAGGTAACTCTGGAACAGTGATGCCTTTAATATTCTCTCTTACAAGATTGCGTTCAAATGGATTGTCGTCGAGAAATACCATAGAATCAAAGCCAATATTAAGAATACTTTGAATAGTTCGAATGTTATCCACTTTTGTTTCCCAATTAGCCTGGAACACTGCAATGTCCTCTAACTTCAACACCATATCAGGATGCTTCTCAAATGGTTCTTTAGCTGTCTCTTCATTATTCTTGGAAGCCACACAGATAATGATACCACGCTGTTTCAGTTTCTTAACCCACATCTGGAACTCTGTAAAAGCTTTACCAATTCCAAGTCCATGACCAAGTTGGATACCTTCAATGCCATCATCCCCAATGACACCTCCCCAAATAGTATTGTCGAGGTCAAGAATCAAACACTTCTTAAACTGCCCCTGAATAGCACATACAATATCCATTACACGACTTGCCACATAAGGAAGAGCATCTACGCTCAGTACCATCTCTGTACTTACATAAACATTGGTGGAGAACATCACGTCACGTCCCAACTTGTTCTGAAGACCTGAAATGTCACAAATAAACAGATTGGGATAATGCTGTGCAAGATTCATCAACTCATAGTTAAGTTTACGGACCTGATAAGTCAAAGAAGTAGTCACTTTATTAGCATAGCTGCCAAAGACCGTATCTTCTATCTCAGGATAGTTGAAATAGATGATCTTCTTATTGGCTATTGCAGGGTTCTCACAAATAGAAGCTACAAAACTTATTCTATCATCAGCTAAGTTGGCCTGTTGCTCTTGGTTTAAGAGGCTATGATGTTCGCCCAACTTATGAGTTGACTGGAACACTACGATGATATCAGCATCGAACTCATACAGCTCACTTGTCGGGTCCATGAACTGGCGTTCAACCTGATTATACTCCGCCTCAAAGAGATCTAAATTATAACCGCGTTCTACACCCATGCCTTTGATGGCAGTAGTAAGGAATTGAGTGGCAGAATCGCCAAGAACTGCCATCCTTACTTTGGGGAACATAGTAGTATCTCTTTTAAGATTGCGTTTAAGATCTTGAAATTTGATCATAATTCTGACATTTTTGCAAAGATATTCAATAAAAATAATATAAGATTAGAATAATAATTAATTAACAGAAAATTAACATTTGCAAAATCAAACTAACATCGAGCTTAAATAGATTTAAAAATAAAAGCTTTAACAATCAACATGTTGTTACATGTATAGGTTTTATGGATATGAATTATTCGTATTTTGTATATATATCCAAACATACTATCGCCTAATACAATTATGGACAATTCATAAATACAATAATTACATCCCTATAATAGCACCCAATTTCATATCACATAGTTTTATTTTTTCTTATGAAACGGCCATGAGAGTTGAGTATCCGCCTCAGTCCTTTCTTGGGTCATTGCCTTTTTTGGGGAGAAATATGTTATATATCCAAATTGCATACACAGGTTTCTTAACCTGTTGATTATCAGTCAAGAAGTTCAGTGTATGTAAGATGCGTCTAATGTATGCAAATTATAGATTTATTGTTTCCGATCCTTCTTTCTTACTAGGTATTGTTTGCTGGAGCCTACGCGACGATGCTGAAGACCTGGCATGTTCCAAAGATAGCGTCCAAAGGTGGAAACACCATTTGCCTTGAGTCCAGAACCTCCAATCTTTCGAAGATCTTCGTAAATGGCTGTGGGTGAGAGCCATATGCCATTCTTCTCGTCTGTGGCAATCTCATAGAACTCATTAAAGTATTGAATAGAGGCTGGTGTCAATTGGAATTCACGATTATGCTCCATAATCTCCTGCACCTCCTCGGCGTTAAACCACCATTCCATCTGTTTGTTCATAATCATCTGATAAGCCTGACCATATAGCCCCTCGTAATTTGGCTTGTAGTCTGTATTCACAGGACCAGTGAGGTTTACACAAATGAATCGCCTACTTCCTGTGACATCGCTCAACACGTTTACCTCGTTCGTTGTAGCTATAAACGAGGCGTAGCGTTTGAACTCTTCTACATGTTTGCCATAAGGGCGCTTGAGTTTTACACTTGGCAACTGAATGACATTCTTCAAGAATCCTTCTTGAATTTTAGGACTAATCTGATTAAACTCATCGAGATTGATGAGCAAGAAGTTATGCATAGCTTGAAGCGTAGTACGTTTCTCGCTCACATCCAGGTTTTCATGGAATCCCCATCGCAACTCTTTGGGCAGAATCATGCGACTGAACGTTGTTTTACCATCACCCTGAGGCGAAATCAGCAATGGCACTACTGAGTTTCCATACTCTTGTTGGGGCAACAGCCATTGTGCCACCATGTAGAGAAACCACTTCTTGAACCACGTTTCCCACTGAGGAATCTTGCAAGGGACACATCTTGCGAGCATAGCGATATGATCCGTCTTGCCATCCCACTTGTTGGAAACTTGTACCATATAATCAGTGATAGGATCGCAATTGCGAATCATGTTCGAGTGGACATATCTTCGTACATCCTTATCCTTCACATCAAGATTCGCCAAACGTGCCTCGATAGTCAAGCCATTGATGGCATTCTCATCGCAAGGTGCCCATGGCTGAACCCAAGTGTTGTTGGGGCGATATTCCGTATACCCCATCACCGTATTGTAACGAAACACGTAGTGAGTGTTTAGATAATTAATGAGTTCGCGTGTCTTTACACTCACCATTTCACCATCCTTTTGATGCTTGGGTCTCTCCTCTGAATACGTTGTCGAGACGATGGCTCGAACACGATTGTCATCATATATATCCTTGAAACCATGATGGTTACGAATGTGCAACATCGCCTCTTCTTCTGGGACATTCATCTCGCAAAGCAAACGTGCCAACTCCGTCATGTAGGCATCATAACGATGAGCCTCAACCATATCCTCCGTTTTCTGAAAAGCCTCCAATGCTGCTCGTTTGTAAAGATGCTCATAGTCTTCGTAAAGTCGGTAATCAAACTCTTGTTGCCCTTCGTTGGGAGTTGTTTTTGAAGATTGAGTGATTGGAGTAGATTCTATTACCAATGGCGTAGCTGATGGATTGTAATATGGCCATTCATCGAGCGTCATGCGAAAACCACTACGAGCCTTAGCAGCCTGACGCTCAATGGGTTTCGGCAAAATGCCACTATAGACGCCAAGGGCTACATCGTATGCTTTTTGGTAAAATGCGTCGATTTCCGGCTCCGTCTGAAGAGGAATCATCGCATTCTTTTGTGCCACAGAAACCAGAATTTCAACGCTTTTCCCATCCGCTCCCAAGAAGGCTGCGTAGGTGGTAGGAAGCATCTTGGATGCACTCTTAACCGCTTCAATATCCGCCTGTTTCATCAGATCGGCTATATGCAACCACACCAAACCATTGAAAGCCACAATCTCAAGATTGCCATTTTCAGTTTTCATCATCTCTACAGTAGGAAGAATCGTGGCTATGGGTACGTTCAGATCATAGTTGTCCGAATCGCCATAAAGCATGATGTGTTCACGCAATTTGCCGATATTTCTTGCCTTTGTGTCGGTTTTAATTCTCTCCAAGAACCATTCTGCGGGTTTTACCGTCAAGTGCAGTTCGTGGGTTTTCTTGTCTTCTCTTACTATTGACAGTTTCATTGTTACTTGGTTTATGATTGTCCCATGGTGTGGGACCTGAAGTCCCATGCCATGGGACTCCACCTCCCAGAGGGTGGGACTTATACTTTACTTAATCTAAAATGGGGTTAAATCTGCGTGAAATCGTAGTCCTCAAAGGTGTTGTCGAAACGTACCTCTACACCAGGTTCATACATGTGAACGAAGTCGATAATGTCTTGTTGCATCTTGGGATTAATGAGTCGCTTTCCTTCCTTGTATCGCTGGTACGATCCTTTGCTACCAAAGTAGGCCGTTAAGTCTGCGTGAATTCTTGCATGGGCATCGCGCGTGCGTACATTATTATATATACTATCAATGCCTTGAGCCATTGTCACCTTCTCGTATTTCTGGTAAAACTCACAATTGTCATCCTGTTTCACATGAGGAAGAAGGCACTTCCAGCGGTTTATCTCTTTAGGCATCTGTTTGCATGCCTGCTGGCGAAGACAAGTCTCCGCCAGCAGGCAATTCTCATTGGGGCATAGGGCCCACCATTCTGGAATTTTCATATAATCAGTCATACTGCAAAGGTACTACTTTTTTCTGAGATATGCAAATTAAAAAGTCACTTTTTTCTTACCATTTTGGGGTAAAAATGAAGATCTTCTCGGTTTGCATACATAAAGAATAAGTTGCATACACAAAGGATTGTTTTGATAATCAAGAGGTTAATAATAAATGTATGCAGTGCATGGAAAAACTAAAAATCAAACTTATATCAGATGATTTTTAAAAATCATCAGGTTTAATTTGGTGTTTTCGAATAATTATCTTACTTTTGCAGAAAAGATATGATACATTACATCAAGTTACTCCGACCACTGCAATGGCTCAAGAACGTGTTCGTCTTTGCGCCAATCTTCTTCAGCAACAACCTGCTGAAGTGGGAT
>AUXO011191464.1_pt1 | contig 10604 bp, 10 predicted proteins | sample 768731 | NCBI WGS metagenome assembly AUXO01 (sample SAMN02715735, study PRJNA202380) | gut metagenome | biome: sheep rumen | host: Ovis aries | place: New Zealand: Palmerston North
ATGAGGTCGGGGGTAAACTGGATGCGCTTGAATTGTGCGTCGATAAGCTTCGAGATAAGACGAGAGAGAAGTGTCTTGGCCACACCAGGCACCCCTTCAACAAGCACATGGCCATCGGCAAGAATAGCAGTCAGAATAAGATCGACAGCCCTCTCCTGCCCCACAATCACTGTTGCGATTTTATCGCGAAGAGCGTTCACCTTATTTTGAAAATCGCTCAAGTCGAATCGGCTATAGGTAGTTTCCATATTATATTGAGTTATTGTGAATGTATCGAATTATAAGTTATTGATGATATTATTCATGATATCAATTAAAGACTTTGCTTCGCTATCGGTCAACTTGGAGTCGCGAATGTTATAGTCGCCTGCAAGTTGCCGCAACCTTGAAATGGCGCTTACAATGAGATTACCATCAATACCTGTGCGCTTGGAAATATAAGAGATATTCTCATTGATTTCGTCATCACTGGTGACATCGACAAGTAGTTTTTGCATTAATTCTTGCGAGAACTGCTTGTAGCGGTCAAGGACAAGAGAGGTGTTGTCGTGATGTCTGTAGTGCATTAATCCAATGTGCTTAACCATATTGAGCGTGCTATTAGCAGGAGGCTCAATAACAGGGATGACCCGTTGCCTGCGGCGTGCTGTGAAGATGAGAGAAAGGAGTATAGTGATTAATGCTAAATACACAGCCCATCTCAACGACCTGTTGTCGAGGAATACCCTGAGTGGAGAGGTTGACTCGTGGAGATCTTCTTTATAAGAGTCGGTTTCACGGAAGTCATATCTCACAACATGTTTGTTGCCAACTTGCGACATCAATCTCATGAGCAGATTGGCTCCACCAGGTTCAAGCACATTATAATTAGTGAAAACCTGCGGCCAAGAGATGAGAAAGAGTTTGCCTTTACCATAATCTCGATTAGCAGCAACAACGATATCACTTGTAATGCGAAGTTTTTGTTTCAGGATGGGGTTCCACTTGGCAGAATCATTGTAAAAATCGGCAATAATCCCTGAATTATAAGGTTCAAAGATTCTGAATCGATACCTCATCTTGTCATAAGTGTTGTCGTCATCCCAAATTAGTGTTGTAGAATCTGCTTCGGTAAAATAGTTGTTATACCCATAGGCGTCATATCCAGAATCAATACTAACATCGAGCAATAAGCCCAGCGAATCGGGAAGATAGTCACTAATAAAGATGACATACTGCCCACGTCTCATTATTTCAAGAAACCATTCAATCTCATCATCATCGTAATCATAAAGGACATGGTCAACAAGCAGCACAGCATTAGAGAGATTAGTGCTATCGCTGTCGTTGAAAGCATTGTAGATAGTTCCTCTCCTCACTTCGTAGCGACCATTCATGCTTGCCTCAAGAATGCTGTCGACAAGTTTAGCTCCAAACGGGTTAGGGTCGCTGAAGGCATAGGTTCGTTCCTCCCAATTAAACTGCTTTGGCATTTTCACTTCAACAAGGACCATTAAAGCAAAGAGGAGCACAATAGCCACGATGAAACCACGGCTAATCTTCATGTTCACCTCCTTCCTGCTGACTGCCATTGTCGACAGCGTCATTGCCGTCATTGTCAATGGCCAAAGTGCTTAATATATTGTTGTAGAGAGAACAGATGTTGTCATAGATTTGGGTCGTAGCACTGTAGCCTCCATACCTGACTAACATATATTGACGTGTTAAGGATAGGAAATGCACGTTGCTAAACTCACGAGTGTACTGTGTTGGTGTCTTATAAATGCGCCAATTGATTTTTTCTTTATCGCTCAACATTTTGAGGCATTGCAAATAGCGCAATCTAATAGCCTCGCGATAATTGCCCAGGTCAATAGCTCGTGAAATATCCTGCTCAAAGTCGATGCCATAGATTGTGTCCTCGACAACTTCATAGTCATCGTCAGCCTTCTTCTTTTTCTTGAAGATGAGCATCTTCTTCTTGTAAATAAAATAAACAATAATGAGGATAGCCACGATGCCAATCGCAATCCACACATACCGCATGTTGCTGCTGGGAGAGAAAACCGCATCCTTGAGGTCGTCAATGCCTCCGAACACCTCCTCAAGCCAATTGTAAAAGTCTTGCATCACCTTGTCAAAGATCGACTTCTCGGTAGAATCAATTTCGGAGTTATAATCGTAGTTGCCACTGTTGATAATGGCATTGACCGTAGCAGTGTCGCAAACTATAGTATCGTTGATGAAAGGATTCATGAGCCTGGGAGATTAAACTATAGATTAGCGAAATTTTCAATATCGCTGGCGATAGCCAGATCATCAATCTCCCTCGCATTGCTGCCATAATGGTAAACCAGAGTGGTGACAACTAATGCCAAAGAAAGATAGCCGAAGAAGGACTGCAGGATAAAAAAGACATACAAGATGATGTCAAAAGTGAGCTTCAGCGAGAAGCTGGCCTCACCACTCGAAGAAAGATTCTCGACGATGAAGAAGAAGACCATTGTGGGGACACCAACTGCCGACTCAATAATAGTAGATACAAGCAGTAGTGCAAACATCAGGCCAAACAATTTGCCCCAAGATTGCTGTGCATGGGAGAAAGTGCGGCGAAAAGCAGTTGCCACGTTAACATCTTCGAGAACGTAATGGATGGGCGCCATCATCAAGATGAAAGCCAATGTAGCAAAAACCGCCAAGACTAACAATGAGAAAAAGGGCACAAACATGATGACAAACATCATCAGCGACAGCAAGACAATTATAGCTAAAATGGGCCATAGGATAACAACAATGCGCTTGAAGTTGTGCCAAAGTTGCCCTCTCACATCCCTGAACGATAACATCGATAGGTCACCATCGGTGCTACCCTCATAGTACTGAAATAAAGTGAGAATAAGTGTGTAGACCAACACCATGCTCAATATTGAAAAAACAGCCGATGTAAGAAAGCCAAGATCGGTAGAATTATAAGAGTCGCCCGTAATAGACTTAATAAAGGTGAACAGGCCCACACTGTGCATTAATGCCAATGGCAAGAGCAGATAGATGGATAACCGCAAAGCCACACGCCAGTTCTGTCGCAAGAAGTCGATTGCAACATTAATTTTCTCACCCAAAGTGCGTCGAACATAAAGTGGGATGCGAGAGTTTATGTCACTACTTAGCGTTGCCATTGTGCGATAGCCAATAAGGATAAACAATGTAATAGAATAAGATGAATAGTGCCGAAGCAACAATCATGAAAAGCTTGAATGCCATGGGCCACTCAAAGTGTCGAGTGAGAAATCCCTCGATGAATGCAGCGATGATAAAAATGGGCACAGTGCTGACAACAATCTTTAGACCTCGCTTTGCACTGAGCTTAAGTGCCGTGGTGCGGCTGTAGGTGCCAGGGAATAGCCATCCATTACCAAAAGCGATTCCAGCGGCACCCGCAATAACAATCACCGAGAGCTCCAGTGTGCCATGCAGCATGACCGCCGTCCATGACTGAGCGAGCACCCCTTGCTGATATAAGAAAGTGAAGAAAGCCCCCAGCATGACCCCATTAGAGAACATGAAATAGCCCACCGCAAAACTGGTGAAGATACCAAAGATAAAAGCCAGGAAAGCCACCCTAACATTATTGAACATAATAGCCAAGAAAGACTGAATCTCGGAGTCGCTGGCATAGACATTCATGGGCAGTCCCTTCTTGATGTTATCAAGAGTCATTTCGATGTATCCGTCGCCCATGATGAGGCGTGGAAAATCATGATCATAAATAGTAGAGAACACACCAATCAGAGCCGAAATGATGAAAACCGCAAAAGCGATTAGCAGATATTTGCGTTCATGCCAAATAGTGAGAGGCACCTCTCGAGTCCAGAAAGAGAAAATCCTGCGCCAATTCTCATGCTTCTCGCTATAGATTTCGTTGTGTAGCTTAACAGTCAAGCTATTGAGGTAATTAGTTATCTCAGCTTTAGGATAATGAGATTGAGCGAAGGCGAGATCGGAAGATACATCAACATAGATATCGGCCTTATGAGCAGGAGACTCATACTGACCGCGGCTAATCATGTACTCATAATAGCGCCACTTGTCGATATTCTGCTTAATGAAAACGGATTCTCGCATATAAAAAACTCACATCAATTGGTTTTGCAAAATTAATAAAATTAGTAAATTTGCAAAAATAATTTAGAGAAGAATCGACATGGCCAATGTAAAAATAACAACGGGACAATATGTGAGCATAGAGCAGCGCATAGCTAGCGTGAGCGACCGTGTGTTTGCCCAACTGCTTGACTGGCTATTCCTGTGGATATACATATCGATAGTGTCATTAATATGGGTCTCGCTATTAGTAACGAAAAGTTACACAACAAGGCTAGAAACAATAATACTAACGGTGTATGCCTTAATGATGCTGCCAGTAATCCTTTATCATCCCATCAGTGAGTTTTTCTTCAATGGTGCGAGTCCTGGCAAGAAAATCTTGAAGCTGAAGGTTGTGAAAGAAGACGGCTCGTCGCCATCTTTGGGCGATTACCTGATACGCTGGTTAATGTATTTGCTCGAAGGAATAATTCTTCCAGGCATAGGGTTGCTGTGCATTATCTTTAACAAGAAAAGCCAACGGTTAGGCGACATGATGGCAGGAACGATGGTAATCAAGAATGAAAATTACAATCGCAACATCATAAATTTGAGTTATTTTGGTTACGCTCAACCCAATTATGTGCCCTACTATCCCGAGGTTGCGACACTATCGTTGCGCCAAGCCGAAGTGATTCAGGAAACCCTAATGAACCAGAACAGCAACCGTGATTACTACATCAATGAATTGAGCAACAAGATAATTGATTACCTAAAGATTCCACCACTGATAAACAGCAATGGTGAAGCCTTCTTGAACACAGTGCTCAATGACTACCGCTACTACACATCGAAAGTTGACATTTAATGCGGTGTTTTCAAGATGAAAGTTCAGGTGACGCAGCTTACAAAGCTTGCTTTAAAGCCTGTGCCAGTTGGTCGGGGCAAGAAGTAGCCTTGTAGCCACATCGAATCCCCTCGAGTTTATCGATAGCCTCTTGAGCCTTCATGCCCTCGACAAGCTTTGCAATGCCTTGCAAATTGCCATGACATCCGCCAGCAAAAGCCACGTTGTGAATCAATCCGTTGTCATCGATTTCAAAATCAATGAGCTGTGAGCAAGTGCCCTGTGTATAATAAGTGTGCCTCATTAGATTATTAAGAATTTTTCAAGCAATCAATTAATTGCTTTCGGTCGTTAATAATAATAGTGGAATTGTTAGGAAGAGAGATAAGGTCCTTATCCTCAAGCTCCTGAAGAGTTGAGATGAGAGCCGGCCTGCGAGCTCCAAGAATTCGACACAAATCCCTCTGCCTGAACTCAAGTACAATATTTTGTGACTTCTGCGAAGTGAAGCCTGCCACAGTCATCACAAGACGCTCGGTGACTGAGACTTGCTCGGCATTGAGCATCTGCGACTTAAACAACTGTGAATTTCGAGAGAGATAATTCAGGATGTTGTAAACGAAAACCTTGTCGCTCTGCAACATCTCGACATAGTCATTTTTAGAAACCTGGAGGATTCCACATTCTTCGATAGCCTTTAGAGTGAATGGATAACAAGTGTCGAGACCGAACAAATAGTCGGGCGCAATCACTTCGGGTCCTACAAGTTCATGAGAGATACTGAACTTGAGCGATCGGCTTTCGTAAACCATCCTTACTCTTCCTGAGATGATGAATCGCACATGAGTGCACTCATCGCCTCGGTCGATGATTTTATCGCCTCGCTTGAACTTAAGGAAATGAAAAGGCACTTTCTCAACCGTGGCGCTGAGGCGCTCGTGGCTTACCCCTTGAAAAAGGGGAAGATGCAGAAGTTTGTCGAACATATTATCCATAGATGTCAAAGGTCAAAGGTCAGAGGTCAGATGTCAGAAATCAGAGATCAGAGATCAGAGGTCAGAAAAGTCTCAACTCTTAATCTTTAATAATGAACTTTGAACTCTTGATTATAAACTCTTAACTGAGAAGATTGATTGCTTGGGTGATTGAATAGTTGCTTTGCTCGCCAGTGGCCATATTCTTGATAGCGATAGTGTTAGATTCTATCTCGCTCTCCCCTACCATTGCCACAAAAGGAATGCCCTTGGCGTTGGCATAATTCATCTGCTTCTTCATCTTCGCAGCCTCTGGGTAAAGCTCACAAGAGATTCCCGCAGAACGCAGTTGTGCCATGTGAGAAAGGCATGCTTGTGCCTCATTGTCACCAAAATTGATAAAAATGACTTTGGTTGTGGCAATAGTGTCGGCAGGATAAAGATTGAGAGTGTTGAGCACATCAAAGATGCGGTCGGCGCCGAAACTGATGCCCACGCCCGATAGTCCATCCATGCCAAATACACCAGTGAGATTGTCGTAGCGTCCACCACCACTGATGCTTCCCATCTCAACGTCGAGGGCTTTCACCTCAAGAATAGTGCCTGTGTAGTAGTTCAATCCCCTTGCCAGTGAAACATCGAGTTCTACATCACTCTTGAGATTGAGCGCATTGACACTATTGAGGACAAAATTGATTTCCTCGATACCCTTAAGTCCATCCTGAGAAGACTGAAGCAGCTGGCTAAGAGTGGCTATTTTTTCCTCGTTGGTGCCACTAAGTGTGAGCAGAGGCTCTAACGTGCTGATTGCATCTTGGCTGAGACCTTTCTGTGCAAGCTCAGCGTTTACATTATCGATGCCAATTTTATCGATTTTATCGATTGCCACAGTGATATCGACAATCTTCTCGGGGGCACCAATGACCTGGGCAATCCCGCTCAATATCTTGCGATTATTAAGCTTGATAACGATATTTATGCCGAATCGCTTGAAGACCTCGTCAATCATCGAGACCAATTCAACCTCGTTGAGCAGCGAATCACTACCCACCACATCGGCATCACACTGATAGAACTCACGATAACGGCCACGCTGAGGACGGTCGGCTCGCCACACGGGCTGAATTTGATAACGCTTGAAAGGCATCTGCAGATCGTTGCGATGCTGAACCACATACCTGGCAAAAGGCACTGTGAGGTCGTAGCGCAGTCCCTTCTCACTAACCTTGGTGATGAGGTGGACATAGTCCTTGCTTGCAAGCATATCGTCGGGGGCAGATTTCAAGAAGTCACCACTATTAAGAATCTTGAAAAGCAGCTTATCGCCCTCTTCGCCATACTTGCCCATCAAAGTAGACAAATTCTCCATAGCAGGAGTCTCAATCTGCTCGAAGCCATATAGCATGAACACACTCTTGATAGTATCAAAAATATAATTGCGCTTCGCCATCTCCAGTGGCGAGAAGTCACGAGTACCTTTAGGAATTGCTGGTTTTTGTGCCATTTTATAGAACAAACATTTATATAATTATTAAAGTGGCACAAAATTACACAGTTTTTTTTTAACAGAGAAATGTTAATTGTTAAAAATGTGTCGTGAAGACATTGTTAGTGGCAGACGTTATTAATTTCGGCGCTTTTTCATTAGTTTCTTGAGCGAAGAATTAGAGTTGACACGTGGTGCTGGTTTTCTTGAATCAAATGCATCACTTGCAATGTTGCCAATGGAAGTGTGTAATGATGGCATTGCTTCTAAATCAATAGTAGCGCAGTGGTTGACTGAATTGGATGCATCAACTTGGTTAGTTGAATCGGATGCATCAGGAAGAGGCATATCAGGGACCTCTTGCCACAGGTTGGAGATGCGCTGCTCTCTGGCTTGCTGGAAGTTGTGGGCCAGCAACTGGTCACACTCGATAACTTCGGGTTCGAGGCCATCAGGAATGATCTTACTGATAATCCTTGACACCTGTGACTGCGAGATGCCGACAATTGCTGCAATCTCGCGTGTGGTGTAGTGACGGTGGTTTAACTGCTTGATAGCCTCGATCATGCTCTCGTGAGAGTGGAAACCATAGTCACGCAGCAGCTGACGCTCGTCGCCAAGAGGCTTGAATTGAGAAAACTCGATGATACCGTCGTGCACTTCAAGTGCAGCAGTGAGAACACAGTTGTCATCGTAGATGACAGGAGCCATGCGGTTCTTGTGCTGCTTAATGTAATGAGTGCGTTGATGCCGAGTTGCGTTGTGACGGTTGGCCTGCGAGAGAGAGAAGACAGAGTCGCAAGCATGCATTATCTCATAAGCATGAGGCAGGCATTGCGCAGTGACAACATGGTTTTTCTTGACAGGCTTAGAATGAGCAATGATGAGAATCGCCACCGAGGTGGTGTGTGAGAGCTGTCGCAGTGTGTTGAGAGTGTGCTTTACATTGGCATTAGAATCGTCGCCGTTGAGCAGAAGATTGAAATCGTCGATGATAGCAACCTCTGATTTTTTGTCGGTGATTTTTTTTACAATAAAATCAAGTGGCGAGATGTCCTCATCGTCACTCTCGGGTAAAATTGTGGGCGTGAATTGAGGCTTAATAGGGTGTTCGAAACCTTCGAGGTCGAAGTATTCAACAGTGATACCCAGGCTTTTAACGTTGGCAGCAATCTGCATTGCAAGAATTGTTTTGCCCACGTTAGGCATCCCGAAAAGACAAGCGACCTCGGCCCGGTCCCAAATGCCTTTCCACAATCCATCGTCGGGGATGCAGACCTCTTTGCGCTGAGGAATGTGCTGCATGCCGTTAAACCTTGCGAGAGTAATATTCTCGCGAACTGCTTTCTCGTGCTCGATACTGAGCTGGATGTGACGGTCGATGTTTCTCATAATTTTTTTATTGCAAAGGTAAAAACAGGTGGCAAGAAAAAGCAATATCAAAAAATCAGGGTTTTGTCGAAATGTAGAATCTAATTATGAGATAGCCCCATTGCGGAATAAAAAAGCATTAAATTTAGATAGAATATATTGATAATGAAGAAGTTTCACTTCGGAGCACAAGCATAAGTTGCTATTTAACACCAAGCTGCGGAGGGTGTTGCAAAACTATCAAGATAGCTAAAATCACAACCTTAGAACCCTACAAAGACTCTGCTTGAAGTTCCTCTACGAGGCACGGTCTAAGATGCTGTTTATCACCAAGCTGCGAACCCCATCGGGGTTCTTGCATGGTGTTACTAATGAATCGGCTCTTCGAGCCTTTTTGCCTCTTCGAGGCTCCACTACTCGAGTTTTGCAACACCCTCCTTGCATGGTGTTACTAATGAATCGGCTCTTCGAGCCTTTTTGCCTCTTCGAGGCTCCACTACTCGAGTTTTGCAACACCCTCCTTGCATGGTGTTACTATTGAAGCGGCTTTTAGAGCCTTTTGACCTCTTCGAGTTCGCGGACATCAGTTTTCCAACAGCCTGATGATTTTGAGTTTTGCAACAGGTACAGTTGCGGCCAGACTCACGCATGGAAAGTGTGTTTTTTCCTGATGTGATGAATAAAAGTTGAGGAAAAAGTGTAAATTTGCACAAAAAAATATTATAAAGCAATCATTATGGAAATACGCAGAGCAGAAAATCGTGATATTCCTCGCCTGCATGAATTGTTGACACAGGTTAATAATGTGCATGCCGCTGGGCGTCCCGACTTGTTCAAGAGAGGAAATCGCAAATACACCGACGAGGAGTTGATGGGCATCATAGCTGATGCGGAGCAAAGTCCCATTTTTGTCCTAACCGATGACGAAGACAAGGTGCTTGGCTATTGTTTTTGCCAAGTGGAGCAGTTTGTCAATGACAATAATCGCACAGATATTAAGACGCTCTACATTGACGACCTGTGCGTTGACGAATCGTGCCGCAGGCAGCACATAGCCCAGCGCCTCTATGACCATGTGGTGGGCTTTGCCCGCGAAAACGGCTTTTATAATGTGACCCTCAATGTGTGGGAATGCAACCCAGGAGCCAGAGCTTTCTATAATCAATGTGGGATGAAGCCACTGAAAACTTACCTCGAAACAATTTTATGAGATGGACCTGAAAGAAGCAATATTAAAGCGACATTCGGTGCGCCATTATAGTATTGTACCAATAGATAATGAGCGAATTGAAAAGCTGAAAAAACTTGTCGACACAGTGAATGAAGAAAGTGGCTTGCATGTGCAATTAATAACTGATGAGCCGCGGTCGTTTGGCGAAAGCATGCTTGCTCGCTATGGAAAATTCAGTTGCGTGACGAGCTATTTTGCCATGATAGGCAAGAAAAGTGAAACGCTGGATGAGAAAATAGGCTACTTTGGTGAAAAACTTGTGCTTGAGTCGCAAGCGCTGTGCCTTAACACATGCTGGGTGGGCTTGTCGTACAAGAAAATCAGTTCGGTTCTTGACATTGGCAAGGATGAGAAGCTGGTGTGTGTAATCTCGGTGGGTAATGGTGCCACGCAAGGAGTTGACCACAAGCGCAAATCGCCTAATCAAGTGAGCACAACACCGATTGAAGAGAGCCCCGAATGGTACAAGCAAGGCATAGAGGCCGCCCTGCTTGCTCCAACAGCGATAAATCAACAGAAGTTCAAGTTCACGCTGCATGATGGGAACAAAGTGAGCGTGAAGGCTGGCTTTGGCCCTTATTCCAAAGTGGATTTAGGGATAGTGAAATGCCACTTTGAGATAGGTGCTGGAGT
>AUXO015642346.1_pt1 | contig 10604 bp, 8 predicted proteins | sample 768731 | NCBI WGS metagenome assembly AUXO01 (sample SAMN02715735, study PRJNA202380) | gut metagenome | biome: sheep rumen | host: Ovis aries | place: New Zealand: Palmerston North
GGATTACCCATTGCAGACAATGCCTCTATGGTGAGTTCCTCCTCAAAGAGATTCTCATCCAGCGGTCTCCTATATATCGTCGTTTTCTTCATGATTACGTCGTTCTGTACTGCAAAGGTACGAAATTATATCGAATTATCGGCAGATATATCTGACTGTCAGTTAATTAATTTTTAGAACATTCCTTTTATACTTACATGAATTGCAGTATCTCGTCTTCGGTTACAAGGTTGAAATCTCCGGAGATGGAATTTTTCAACTGACTTGCTGCCAAGGCGAAGTCAAGACTGCGTTGTGGGTCTTGCCATTTCAACGTGGCGTGGATATAAGCAGCCACGTAAGCATCGCCCACTCCCATCGGGTCAAGCACGGGGTTGATGTCGTAGATACGTGCCGTATGGATTTCTCCCTCACTCCACAGCAGTCCTGTCAGCGTATGATGATTGGTGGTAATCTGGTTGCGCAAAGCCAAGAGCATTTGTTTGCAACGTGGGAATTGCTTGTGCATCTCGTCGAAATAGGCACGATAGGCTTTCATGTCAAACTGCGTGTCAGCATACATGTTGTTGATGGGGATATGAGGCACGTGTGTAGCCACTTCCCATTCGTTCTGGTCGCCAAAGATAAAGTCGCTGTATTGCATCAGTTCATGAAGTACGGTATGTGCGTCTGCCCCGTATTTCCACAGGTTCTTGCGATAATTGATGTCGCAGGTGATGGTCAGACCCATCTCCTTGGCAGTACGTACCGCCTCAAAGGTGGCATCAGCCGCACTTTGACTTACCGCACATGTAATGCCCGAACAATGAAAGGCTTTTGCATCAGAGAATATTTCGTGCCAGGGAAACATGCCTGGGGCGGAAGAATAGAAAGAGGAGTTCTTCCTGTCATAAACCACCATCGAATTGCGCATGGCTGCTGACGCCTCAAAATAATAGGTTCCCAAACGCTCTCCACCACGTTCCACATGGTCAATCTCTATCCCATACGAACGCAACTCATTGAGACAAGCCTGCCCTATCTGGTCTTTGGGGATGCGAGACACATATTCCACGCGCTCACCCAACATGGCTAACGACACGGCGACGTTGGCTTCGCTACCTCCGAAATTACCGTTGAATTTTGTACCCTGCATCAATCGCAAACAATGATTTTTCGACCAACGCAATAAAATCTCTCCAAACGTTACAATCTTCTTATCTTCCATTTGTGTAAAATTTTACATTGCAAAAATATGAAAAATAATGCAATCATGCAAAAAACCACCTATTTAAATAAAAAAATCATGCTCACTATTTGACAATCAGCAAAAAAGCACTAACTTTGCCACAACATTTTATTAACTAAACATACCTAATATGAAGAAAATTTCTACTCTTCTGGCTTTCTTGTTGATGATTTCAATGAGTGCCAATGCTCAAAAGTATCGCAAGACATGGGATTTCCGTAATGGATTCAGTGCCGCTACCATCGCCGCATTGCAAGCCGACATGGAACAAAATGGTGCTACTGGTGGAACATCTCACTGGCGCGATTATGAAAAAGACGCTTCCCTCACGGGTGGAGGTCAAGGTGCATTCTGGGCTGCCGACAATGGCGTACCTGGAAACGATGATGGCTTTGCCACGACTACCGTTGACGGTGTAACTAACGTAATTCCCGAATTGGAGGGATTAACGCTGAAAGGCCTCAAGGCTAAGGGATTCGTGATTGCCTACAACTATGCTCAGTCTGCCAACGAGAACTCTCCTAACGGAATGTTCCCTTACGGCAACAGTTTCATTTGGTTCAACGGTAAGAACCTGACCTTCAAAATCAAGAACGTGAAGAAAGGCGAGACCTTGAAGATGGGTATCGAATCTCACAAGAACAGCGAGGCTCGCGGTCTTAACATTGCCGTTGACGGAGAAACATTGAGTCCTGAATCTGGAAACAACGTTCCCACCTATTTCGAGGACGTGGTTTGGAACATTCCCGATGACACTCCCGACGTAGATGACTATGTTGACGTTTCCGTAACCACTACCAATGGTTGCCACGTGTATTACATCATCGTTGGTGAAGGCGACTCTCCAGAAGACTTGAACACCAACGTGGCTCTCTTGCTCAGCAGCGAAGGATTGCCTACAGAAAACGTGGCTGCACTCACGTCTATGTTCTCTGGCGAGAATCTGAAGGTTACGCCTATCGACGTGGCTGGCGACATCTCTGCCGTTAACAGTGAATATCTCCAATCATTCGACGTAGTGGCTATCGCTCCTAACATCGCTCCCGACAATGCCATCGTTCCCATCGTGAAAGAGGCAATGCCTTTCGTGCCAATGCTGAACACCAACGGCAATTTGTATAACGCTTGGGGATATGGAGAGGCTGCTGTCACTGAAAATCCGTTCGGTATCGTGAACGAGACCAAGAACGACCTTTTCAAGAACATCGAACTTCCTGAAATCGAAGAGGGTGCTGCAGGTATCGTATTCACCAACAACGCTCCTATCACAGGCGTGAAACTGGGTGAGTATTTTGCTGACGACGACATCTTGGCTGCATCATACGGAGATCCTTCCATCACAGCTATTCACACGCACAACATCTATCACAATGGCTATATCTATTTGCCATACTCTACAGAAGCATTCTTGGATGCTTATACTCCAACGGCTGTTCCTCTGGTGCAAAATGCCATCAGCATCCTTGCCGCTTCTAAGGCTGACATCACCAAGGTTCCCGCTCCCACATTCGAGTTGGAATACAAGAACTTGAATACCAACGTGACCATCAAGAGCGTGAATCCGAAAGCTAAGATTTACTATACGCTCGACGGAACAGAGCCAACTACCGAGAGTACACTTTACACGGGTCCATTCAACTTGACCGAGGAAACTACCGTGACTGCCGCTGCCATCGCTGAAGGATACAAGCTCAGTGACCCTGCTTCTATCGTGGTTCTCATGAAGAGACAAGCAGAGACTCCTGTGATCAACTTCACCACAGAGAACGGTAAGGCAGAGGTGACCATCACTTGCGCTACTCCAGACGCAGTGATTTGGTACAACTACACAGAGTCTGGCGACTCTACTGCTTCTTCTAAATATAGTGGTCCTATCACGCTCACGGAGAACAAGACCGTTTCTGCATTCGCATTGAACGATGAGTTTGTACTTTCTGAAGTAGCTTCTCTGCCTATCTATATCAAGGACGCCAAGGTTCGCATTGACCCCGTAGCTCACATGGATGCTAACTCTGAGGAATACAATGAGGGTTCTACCTCTACGAAGTATTACTTCTCATGGGGCAAGAACAAGGGTGAATATTCTTATTGGGACACCAACTCTGAGCCTATCATTGAAACCGATGCTGACGGAAACGACAATATCGTTGGCTATACCGAACTGAATCCTGAAGAAACCGTTGACTTCGGCAACGGATGGAAGGTTGTTTCTCGCGGTCACGTGATGATTTGGGAAAACATCAAGCCTGGTAAGCAATATGGCGTAGGCTCTGCTTACAACCCCGCTACGGTAAATGATTATTCTGACTTGGTAACCAACTACTACATCAACATTGGTGAGTGGAACACATCATATCCTCGCAATGGTATCATCGCTACGACGGTGAAACATGCTGGTCCTTTCGACATCGTATCGTTCATCTCTAACGGTAACAGCGGTGGTTCTCCTAAGTGTGTATTCGAGGTTTCTGCCGACAGCATCAACTGGGAGCAGGTGGGCGACACTTGCGTTCTCGCTGGTCAACGTCTCTACACCAAGTTTGTTCGTAGCTACGAAGGCACAGATGAGGTGTTTGTTCGCACACGTATCGCCGATGGCAACTCTAAGGCAGGTTACTATGACATCTACATCATGACTGAGGGTGAAAATTCTAAGGCTCTCGAAGAGCAAATGAATGAAGACTATAAGAGTCACCTCACTGGCGTGAAGGAAATTGCCAAGAGTGACGAGGTAGCTACCACTTCTGCCATCTACGACATCAATGGCGTGCGTCAGAATGCTCTCCGCAAAGGTATCAACATCGTGAAGATGAGCAATGGAAACGTGAAGAAAGTATTGGTGAAATAATCATTCTTTTTAAGATACTTCTCAAGGAGGTGAACCACAACGATGGTTCACCTCTTTTTGTTTGAACTGCCAAGATAAGATTGTCAATAAAAAGTAACAAAAAGGGCTCTCCATTTTGCGATATTTTTCACCAACTCCTCCGTCGGTCTAAAAAATGGCAGTTTTTGGGCATTTTTGCAACCATTTGATTTCTAATACATTACAAAAACAACCGTATATATATGCACTCAATATTGTGTATTTATGCAGAAAAAACGTTGTTTTTGAGCCTTGATAACATATTATTTTACTGCACTAACTATATGAATGACGCTCGTAACTCATAAAGTTACGTGCGTAACATATCATGTTACGATGAAAAACATGATTTATCACTCGTTTCAATCTATTTTTTGGTGTTTCCATTTCTATTTTGCAAGAAAAGTCAGACTATTTTTTGTCGGGTATTTTGACTACAAATCAGCCCCTGTCAATCATACCTACAACACGGTTATTATACGAATAATGTAAACGATTGAGTACATTCTGCTCTAAAATATTAGAGTTAATTTATAATAATGAGAAAAATATTCGTAAATTTGCACCGTTTATCTTTCAATTGATTCATTATGACAAGACAAAGGATGTTTTCAGGTCAAAAAATAGCATTATTATTGGTTGGCATTCTCATATATACATTTGCTCATGCCATTCCCGCCAGACGGGGAATATGGAGACACATCACGCTGGCTGATGGTACAGAAGTGACGGCGGAGTTGCGCGGAGACGAACACGGAAGGTTTTGGATGGACCGTGAGGGCAATGCCTACATGGAAAACGAACTGGGCACCTTGGTAAAAATGACCAAGGAAGAGGCATTGGCTACCTTGGCACAAAACAGGCAACAACTTGAAAGCAGTAAAGTGGGCAGTCCCATGAAGGCTCCACGTAGAGTGAATGGAATACCCACCGACAAGAGCATCTTCCAAGGTAAGAAGAAAGGTATTGTCATCCTGGTAGATTTCCCAGAAGGAACATACACAGAAGGAACGGAAACGAAGCCCTACCCTGCAGTTAAGTTCAGCGAAGAAACACCGGCTTTGTTAGGATGTACAACCACCCAAGAACTCTATCAGAAAATCATCAACCAAAGAAATCTCAAGGACGACCCGATGCGAGGACCTTTCACGGGGAGCGTGAAAGACTATTTCATTGACCAAAGCTACGGGCAATTTGAATTGGACTTTGACGTTGTGGGACCTTACACGCTCAGTAAATGCCGCCATTACTACGGCAAAAACAACAGCAGGAGCTCTGACACAAACCCTGGACAAATGGTGTATGAGGCAGTGAATCTTGCCATTGCAAACGGCGTGGACTTTACGCAATACGACTGGAACGGAGATAATGAGGTTGACCAAATATTCGTGTTGTTTGCCGGACAAGGAGAGGCTGACGGTGGAAGTGCCGAATGTATCTGGCCACACGAATATTACCTGAACTATGCGTATAAGATGGTTAGGACCACCATCAATGGACGAACCATGATCATCAACCAATATGCTTGCAGCAACGAACTTAGCACCAACAAATATTTTGGAAAGACTGAGGCTGAAGACATTGTGTATGGTACGCAAATCAGTGGCATAGGAACGATGTGCCATGAATTTTCGCATTGCATGGGCTATCCTGACATGTACGACATTGCCTACGAGAATAATGGAATGGGGAAATGGGACTTGATGGATAGTGGCAATTACAACGGCAGATGGAACGGCGGTCATGATGACTGGATGAACATTGAAGGAGGCTATCGACCTGCTGGATATACGGCTTTTGAGAGATGGTGTGCAGGATGGATAGAACCCATCGTACTTAACGACCCACAGAAGATAACCAACATGAAACCGTTGGGGGGAACAGCTACGGGAGGATGCAACGACCACGGTGAGGCTTACGTGATATATATGCCTGGAAGCAAGGAAAGCATAGAAGGAGAATACTATATCATAGAAAACAGGCAATGGGCAAACTGGGACAGTGCCTTACCTTGGCATGGGTTACTCGTCACATACGTACACTACGACCAGAAGTTGTGGAGAAACAATTGCCTGAACTGTACGGATGCGGCAACCCTGCAAGAGCGTGGGGCATCTAACAATCACCAGCGAATAACCGTGTTTCAGGCAGGAGGAAAAGACCCGGGCTTTCTCATGTTAGACACATATCCCTATAAGCCTGAATATGTTCTGGAACGAATAGGAAACGATTGGGGAAACACTGCCACGGAAAGCATCATGAACCTCAACAATTCATACAACTCAAAAGGATTGGAACTATCCATGGATGAATGTGACGAGTTGTCTGAATCCACGATACCTACCGCCTATTATTGGGGCAACAACTCTTCGATACAGGTGCTCACCGACCATGAAATCTGGCAAATACACGAAGAGGGAAATGATGATGACTGTATGAGCTTTATCTACAGGAAGCCTACAGACAAGGTACTGGAACTGAATCAAGATACGGAAGAAGCACAAACATTTGAGAAGGGCCTATACACATCGGTGACGATGAACAGACAACTGACGAAAGGAATTTACAATACCCTATGGTTGCCCTTTGACATGAACAGCGAAGAGGTGGCATACAACTTTGGCGAAGGTACTGAGATATATCGTTTAGAAGACATCAACCTAAACGATGAGGGGAAATATGTAATCGACATCACAGAAGACACGCAACACGGAATCAAGGCCTATGAACCCATCTTCATCAAAATAGACGAAAACGCTGATGAACATACCAATATATACATCAATGAGTATATTCAACTAAATGAAAACATGGCGGAGTGTGAACCCATCATCGAACTTGAGAACGGATGGAAGATGGTGGGAACGAAATGTCTTGATTATGTACCCTCTGGGGCGAAATACCTGAAAGACAACATGTATTATACCGCAATGGAAAACAAGACCATCATCAGGGCTTATCGTGCATACTTCATGGCTCCAGAAGACACGGAAAATCAATATGGCAGCACCAAAGACGTGGTTTACAACGTGAAAAGACATGACATGGAAGAAGACATCACCGCTATTCAACAGACTACCGTCAATGCCCATCAAAAGGACGAGATATATGATTTGCAAGGCAGAAAACTCAATACGTATGAATCTCTGCCTAAAGGTATTTATATAAAGAATGGGAAGAAATACGTGAGGATGTAAGTATCAAATTGCACTCTTTTGCGAAGGCAAGCGCTCGTTTCCAGTGTTCTCAATAGTTGATATAGACATAGGCGTAAATCAACAAGAAAAGGGCAAACAGCAACAAGGCGATGAAACAGAAGGGGATGAAAGCCACGAAGGTGCGCCAAATAGTGTGCCAGTAACTATAGCCGGAAAACTGCTTGATGGAGATGATGGCCAGTGGGATGGTCAGTAGAAAGAGGACAGAATCACCAATCTCGCTGGGCAACAGCAGTCCAAAGAATATGCTATAGATGAGAAGCATATTCGTGATATAGACCATTGCCACGAAACACTCTGAGAAATGTAGGTCAGGTAAGGCAGGACTGTGGCGGAACAGCAGATAGAGTGGCATGGAGAAGAGCAGAAGAAGGGCGAGATTCACCAGCGAACTATTATTAGTGACCCATCTGTAGCCTTTTAGAACGAGTTCTCCCGAGTCCATTTTTTCTAATAATTCTTTTTTCTTTTTTTGCCTCTCCCCTTTCGTTATAGTGAGCGTTTTGTATGTCTTTTCATCGTTGTCCTCTTTTGCGCTTACTAAAATATCATCTTCGGCCTGTTTGATGCGATTCACCCCCTTGATGTTCATGCCTGAATCTACGATGAACATCAGGGTGCAGAGCAGGAAAAGCATTTTGAAGGGTGGGAAATAGGCCATCTGCATACCTGTGAGGTAATCGCGAATCATGTATCCGGGGCGTAGTATCAGGTCGCGAATCGAGCGGAACATCCCCCGATTACCTACACCCCAGACATCGAGAAACAACAGAAAAGCCTTTTTGAAAGAATAGCGCCCAATCTTCGCCGACTGTCCGCAACGGGGACAGTAGTTGCCCTGGAAGTGTGTACCGCAAGTAGCACACTCATGATGCTCGTCAGAAAGAGGTGCCACCTGATGAGGCTGGTTCTGCCACTTCTTCAATCGCCTGTATTTCTTCTTCAGTTCTGCCATTTCAAATGCAAAAATACGAATAAGTGCATAAAACGCCAAATGATAAGAAGGAAAATTTCGTGATACGCAGTATGAGTCAGTCAAAGGCGAGTCGCCAATGAGTTAACAAAGCCGAAAAAATCATCTTCAATGATGCAAGATTTTCTACTTCACGGCGTTTATAATCTATATATATTATCAACATAAAAAAATTAAGAAACAATGAAAAATATGAAGATTACTAAAATGGTGTTTATCATGCTTGCCGTTTTCACCCTCGCCTCTTGTGAAAAGACTGATCCTGTTGGGACACGAGACTCGATGGTTTGGAAAGCAGAAGTGCCAGTACAGATAACTGATGGCGTGTATGTTGTTTCCAGAAATGGAACTGAGCTTACCTTCTCTTGCCTGAACTATTCGCGCCCTTGGATGTTAATGGCATCATCATCAGATAGAGATTTTCCCCATGACGAGAATGACTATCATACGATAACGGCTGATTGGTTTAAAGCAGAGATAAGCGGGAACAAGCTGAAAGTTAAATTTAATGCCAACGAAACAACTAAAGAAAGACCACTTCAGTTAGTAGTGACAGTGGGTGACCTTTTTTACACCTTTAAGTTCAAGCAATTCCGTTCGGATGTAAAGGGCGACTGCCAGATAAGGTATTCATTTTTCGGGGCAAGTCAAGACCTTCTGAATTTCTATGATATTTCCGTTGAATATCTTGATGCCAACTGCCAGCAGCAAACAGAGGTAATAGCCGAAAATCAATGGTCGTATGAGCCCCTACCCTTATCCGTCATCAATGCACCAGAGGAATTCAAGTGCAAGATTGTTGCTACACGAAAAAAAGATCTCCCGAAATTGACAGACGACTTTTATGAGATAGGCTACGGAATCAGTTCGCATGTCCGTTTCCTCAATGCCAAAGGTGAGGAAGTTTATCAAGCAAAACAAAGCCAGCCAAGTTCTTTTACTTGGCAGGCTGACAAGGCTGGAATGCAGAAATTTCTGGATGCCACGCCTGAAATTGAGATAGAAGACTTTTCGTTGAAGATTGACAAGTCTGACATGATAGAAAGATTGACCCAACAATAACAAGCATCAACAAGGCGGTCATTGCCTTGTTGATGCTATCTCTGTTTTTTACAAGAGTTTGATGATATATTCCACGTCCTTGCCCTCATAGAAGCGAGGCTCGAAAAGAGGACGGTAGCTGAAATCGGCAAAGCGGAAAAGCTGCAAGGCGCAGAACTGATGATCATCACTCAGACATACTTCCAAGCGGAAGTTGCCATTGGCACCTGTTGCAGGTTTGCCCTTATGCTCGATGTCGGCAACCATCTTGTCGAGTGGCATGTCCAGCAGACGTCCAACATTTTCACCGTCTGATGGTGAATATTCCAACACAATCACCTTGACAGGACTGCCCGTAGGCGTGTAGATAGCTTTGGTGGAAAACAATGATTTCTTGATAGTGATATGATGATATGCGGCTACGGCATCAGCCATAACCAAGCTTTTGATACTTGACATAGTTGTTGTATTTAATAAATAATAATGTGAATTAAATTGTTGTGTGTCCCTGAAAAAGTCAACAACTATGCTAACGAATAATATGCCTCAGAGCGATGACATAGTAATCGCACGAGGCGGACAGGCAGAACGGTGCCGTCTCCAAACGGCATCTGCTGTCGAAATAAGAATGGAGTGGTTTGACGATATGTTGCCTGACAACGCTAAATGGCTGTGTCAGTGTTCGTTCGCTCCTTGAACCATGTGTAGGCAGGATGCGTTGAGGGCGCGACGAACAGATGCGATACAATTGCGTAGCATCGGTCAGCGTGGCATCGTGGCGTTGTTGCCGTTGTGGAGACATGACCGACGATTCGGTGCGCTCTGAGTGTTTCTGTTCTGGCACAACATTCTCTTCCTGACAGTTCGTCACAACCATCAAGAATATAGCAAATAATGCCGTAAAGAACCATGTAAAACAATGCACCCTCTTCATTCTGCCTGCAAAGATAGGCATTTTTCTTCGGAAATAAATGTAAACCACAAGAAATATCCTGTCACCTGCCTATGATTTGTTGATAAACGAAAAAATCAACCGCACCATCTGAGGCAATGAAAGACGATTGGAAGGGTGATTGGACAACCAAACCTCATATCCGCTAAAATATATAAAAGGTGAGGGGTATGTATCACTTCTCAACATTTTGCACTACCTTTGCAAACGGATTTCGCAGAAAAAGCGGTTTCCAAATAACATTGTGGGCTAAAATGGCGTTCGCTATCTCATTCGAAGACCTCGAAATGTAGGAAATTTCAAGGAATAATAGTCAGAGAATAGAT
>AUXO014911622.1_pt1 | contig 10603 bp, 9 predicted proteins | sample 768731 | NCBI WGS metagenome assembly AUXO01 (sample SAMN02715735, study PRJNA202380) | gut metagenome | biome: sheep rumen | host: Ovis aries | place: New Zealand: Palmerston North
TGTTTTTCAGCTCTATTTATTCTGACAGTATCTACTATCACAGCCGGTTTTGGTTTGACAGGAAAAACCTGATCCATGCGGCAGCGATTACGATAACGGGATGCATCCTGATGCTGCTGTTACGGAATAGTACATACGGATTCCTTGCCGGAATGCTGCTGGAGGTCGGAGGAAATTTTGTACTTCTGCTTGCGAAGTACAGGGGAAAGGGAAGTGATCATTATGTATGAAGATAAAAAATGCGTTGATTTTCATGCGCATCCGGTCACAGATGCTTTCAGGATAGCTATGTCGGAACTTGGGATCGATCCGATGGAGGAGGATGGATTTCCTCTTCCGAAATGGAACGTCAGGGAACATCTTGCTTTTATGGATGAGGCAGGGATCGATTATGCAATTCTGTCCGCTCCGGTACCGCATATCTACAACGGAGATGCCGAAAAGGCCGGGAGAGCCGCGCGGAAGATCAATGAAGAAACGGCAGAGATCATAAGGCAGTATCCGGATCGATTTGCCTTTGCAGGGCTTGCTCCGCTTCCTGATATCGAAGGGACTCTGAAAGAGACAGCCTATGTTCTTGATGTACTCGGCGCAGCAGGTATGAAAGTCGCAACGAATATGGGAGGCGTATATCTTGGAGATCCGCTCTTTGATCCGGTGATGGAGGAATGGAACAGACGGAAGGCGCTGGTGATCATCCATCCCTGCAGAGCCAGGAAACGGCCGGAGAATGTGATCACCGGCACGGTCGCGGCAATCTATGAGTATCCTGCAGATACCACGAGAGCGGTTTTGAATATGATCGCGAACCGGATTATGACCCGCTTTCCGGACATTCACTGGGTGGTGCCTCACTGCGGATCCTTTCTGCCTTATATGCTGCAGCGATTCACTGGCGTTTCCGGGATCCTCGCTTCCATGGGCATGATGGAGACAGTGGACGTTAAGGCGGAGTTTGAAAAGCTATACTTTGATATCGCCGGAGACCCGGAGCCGGTGCAGCTGAAAATGCTGCAAATGGTGAGTGCTGATGACCATATCGTTTACGGGAGTGATTTCCCGCACTCACCGGCAAGGGGGATCCTTGCAAAGAAAAAGCACTTTGATGAAAATAAAGAGTATGACGGAATACGAGAAAAGATTTACTCAGAAAACGCGGCGTGGCTGCTGAAAGGAGTGAACGAATGAAATATACAAAGCTTGGGAACAGTGATTTAAACGTGTCCAAAATCTGCATGGGCTGCATGGGATTCGGAGATTCCGGACGCGGCCAGCACAGTTGGACCATCGACGAGGCACATACCAGAGAGATCATAAAGCGCGGCCTGGACCTTGGTGTTAATTTCTATGATACTGCCATCGCTTACCAGAGCGGAACCAGTGAGCAGTATGTCGGCAGGGCCCTGCGGGATTTTGCAAAGCGGGAGGATGTGGTCGTTGCCACCAAGTTTCTTCCGAGAACACAGGAAGAGATTGAAAGCGGCATCAGCGGTCAGCAGCATATTGAAAATATGATCAACACGAGCCTTCAGAACCTCGGCATGGACTATGTGGATCTTTATATCTATCACATGTGGGACTGGCAGACCCCCATTGCAGACATCATGGACGGCTTGAACCGCATCGTGAAGGCAGGAAAGGCCAGATACATCGGCATCTCCAACTGCTTTGCCTGGCAGATTGCCAAGGCAAATGCACTGGCTGAAAAGGAAGGCTTTTCGAAGTTCGTCTCCATCCAGGGCCATTACAACCTGATCTTCCGGGAAGAGGAACGGGAGATGGTTCCGTACTGTAAGGAAGAGAATATTGCCCTGACCCCCTACAGCGCCCTGGCTTCCGGCAGACTTTCGAGACGCCCCGGCGTGGGCGGAACAAAGCGGGCTGAGGAAGACGCCTATGCGAAGTTCAAATATGACGCAACGGCACAGCAGGACAATGTGATCATCAGCCGCGTCGCGGAGCTTGCTAAAAGACACGAAGTGACGATGACAGAAGTTTCCCTTGCCTGGCTGCTGACGAAGGTGACGGCGCCGGTTGTCGGCGCGACAAAGCTGCATCATATCGAAGGCGCGGCTAAGGCGGTAGATATGGTGCTGACACCGGAAGAGATCCATTATCTGGAGGAACCCTATGTGCCGCATCCGCTGGCAGGCGTCATGGCGCAGAACAAACCGGCTGCCGCAAAAGAAAAGCATGTCTGGTCCACGGGTGATTTGAAGATCGGAAAGTAAGGGAGGAATATGAAAATGGCTGAAAAAATCGTACAGACCGCAGGAAGAAACCAGCTGGGAGAATTTGCCCCAATGTTTGCGCATCTCAATGATGATGTGCTCTTCGGGGAAGTATGGAATGAGGAGGCGATCGACGTAAAGACAAAATGCATCATAACCGTCGTTTCTCTGATGGCTTCCGGTATTACGGACTCCTCTCTGACCTATCATCTGCAGAACGCAAAGGCACACGGTGTCACCAAGGAAGAGATCGCTGCGATCATTACCCATGCGACCATGTATGTCGGCTGGCCGAAAGGCTGGGCGGTCTTCCGCCTGGCAAAGGAAGTCTGGAACGAGGAAGAACCGGCCCTTACGGAGAAGGACAGATACCAGAACACCATCTTTTTCCCGATCGGAGATCCTAACGATGCCTATGCGCAGTATTTTGTCGGGCAGAGCTATCTGGCGCCGGTCTCTACAGAGCAGGTTCCTGTATTCAATGTGACTTTTGAACCAGGCTGCCGCAATAACTGGCACATCCATCACGCAAGCAGCGGCGGCGGACAGATGCTGATCTGTGTCGGAGGCAGAGGCTATTATCAGGAATGGGGAAAGGATCCCGTGGAGATGACGCCCGGCACCGTGATCAACATTCCGGCAAATGTGAAGCACTGGCATGGCGCTGCCCCGGATTCCTGGTTCTCTCATCTGGCCATCGAGGTGGCCGGGGAAGAAACCGGTGCGGAATGGCTGGAAGCTGTGTCGGATGATGATTACAGCAAGCTGAAATAAATGCAGGTGGTCAGGGAAAGTTAGAGAGTAACCTGACTGACTATGCAAGGGATGGTGAAGAGTGTTACCGCAGTCAGTATCCGTGTGTGCAGATTTCTTTCAAGGAAGAGAAGTGGGAGCAGAGGGAGAGAACGAATGAAAAAGTTCAATAAAGTCTGATAAAATTTAAAAGAATCAAACCAAGGCTTCTCGCTGCAGGCAAATGCGTTAGTGGCGAGGAGTCTTTTTATTTCTTGATGTCAATTGTAAGCCTGACTTGAATCCCACAGTGAGGTATATAGCGCTGCTTGATACAGAACCGGAATGTTTCAAGGGAATCTTTAGGCAGGCTGATGCAAACATGAATCGGGATATCGATCAGATTTTGAAAATGAGATAAATGATAAAATCTTCTTCATGAAAAGAAAGACAAGAGGTATTGCAAATTGAACCAAATCCGGCTGTGAAATATAGTTTGCTTGTTGCGACAAACACAGGATCATTCAGACAGCAGGAGGAGATTATCTGAAGGAGCATAAAACATGATTCGGAGAAAGACGACCAAAGAGATACTGGGAGAATCGATCCATGAGCTTGTGGCAAAAAAAGCCGTGGATAAGATTACAATTAAAGAAATCGTGGATAACTGTGGACTGTCATCCGCGACCTTTTATCGTCATTTTCAGGATAAACTCGAGCTTATTGCATGGATTTTCAACTATCAGATGGAAGACATCTTCATGGACTTCTGTGAAGGGGCGGAAAACAGGAGACAGGTCGTCTTCGATATGGTATCCATTCTCGCAAATGACCGGAGTTTTTACCGAAACGCATTGAGGCATACGGACGGCCCCAATTCCTTCTTTTTTTCAACGCATTCCCGATGCAAAGAGCTGCTGATGGAATACATCCGGCAGAGCTGCGGAGAAGATTATACAGATGAGACGGAGTTCGATGTTCTGTTTTATATGCGGGGCAGTTCCTATTCCGTCACGGACTGGTTTCTGAACGACAGTACAGTTTCGGTGGAACAGATCACAGATTTCATTTATCGAGCGATGCCTGAAGGACTGAAACCATATTTAAAATAAGTTTAACGGAGGAGATTATGGTGACTGCTGATGAGAGAATCATTGCATTAGTCAAGCCGGAATATCTGGAGCGCATCCCGTCTTTTGTCAGGAAACACGCCACAGAGCGGTCGTGTGCGCTGATTGCAAAAGAATTTCCTGAGATCTATGAGAGTTTCTCTGATGAAGAGGAGCCTGATGAGGAGGCAAAGCGTCAAATGTCTTTGATCGTCAATGACATTTTCCTGGAGCGCCTGGAAAAACATCATCTGTAAGGAAATTCTTCTGAAGATGACGGGAGGCTTCGGGGTTCTTTAAGCCAGGTTCTCAGTATATAAGACGTTTGAAGATCCTGAAAATGAAGGTTCATATGAAAAGAGGATGAAATGAAATTAGCATGGAAGGAATTGAAATATAACTGGAAGAAGTATCTTCTGGTGGAGATTATTGTTATCTTGATGATGTTCATGGTACTTTTCCTGTCCGGTCTGGTCAAGGGTCTGGGAAGCGCTGTGTCATCCGGCGTTGACAACATGCCGGCAGAGACCTTTATTGTAAGCGAGGATGCAGAGAAGATCCTCACGGTTTCATCACTGACATCGGATGAGTTTGCTACGGTCAGGCAGGTCTATGGAAAAAAGGCGGCGTCGATCGATGTGCAGAGGATGTACATCCAGAAAGATACAGACAGCGATAAGCTGGATATCGCGTATTTTGCGATCGACCCGGACGATTTTTTGAATCCGGAGGTTTACCAGGGTGAAAAGCTGGGGACAGATACGGATGCGATCGTTTTAGATGATGATTTTGAAAGCCAGGGGATACAGGTCGGAGACAGTATTGTCGATTCTGCTTCCGGCATTCAACTAAAAGTTGTCGGTTTTACGAAAGATGCCATGTACGGACATATTTCGGTCGGCTATATCTCTGTAAAAACCTATACGTCCATCATGAAAGCGTTGAACCCTATGTATCAGGAACGTGTTCATGCGGCAGCGGTTCAAAGTGCTCCGGGAGAGAAGGTAGATGGAACCAAAGCCTATTCCAAAGCAGAAATTGTGGAAGCTATACCGGGATATAAGGCTGAACAGATGACTATTACCATGGTGGAATGGCTTCTGGTCGTGATTACGGCTCTTATTATCGGGATCTTCTTCTTTGTCATCAACTTGCAGAAAGAAAAAGAGTTTGGTGTTCTGAAAGCGGTCGGAACGAGTATGGGAAGCCTGGTGCGGATGATCCTGAGTCAGGTCTTTCTGATTGCAGTGAGCGGAGCAGTGCTGTCTGCCGGTCTGGTTGCCCTGATGAGTGCAGCGCTTCCGGCGACGATGCCGTTTACCCTGCTGGGAAGCCAGGTAGCCCTGGTGCTGGCGGCCTTTGTCTTGATATCGATTCTTGGCAGTCTTGCTACTGTGATCCGGGTGGCGAGCATTGATCCGGCACAAATTATAGGGGGTGATTTCCAGTGACGAACACAGTACTAAATATGAAGGATATTGTCAAAAGCTATCGAGACGGGGAAGCGCAGCGTACCATCCTCAATCATGTAAACCTGACCGTCAGGGCAGGGGAATTCGTGGCGATCGTAGGACCGTCCGGCTGCGGAAAAAGTACACTTTTAAATATCGCCGGGATGATGTTATCTCCCGATTCGGGTGAAATTGAGCTCTGCGGGCAGACTGTTTCTGCCCTTCCAAAGAAAAAATGGACGCGGATCCGAAAAGAAATGATCGGATTTATCTTCCAGAATCATCAGCTTCTTCCCTATTTAAAGGCGGGGGAACAGCTTTCGGTTCTTCTGAAATGTGACGGACAGAAGGTTCAGGAGCTTTTTGGGGAGCTGAACATTGAGCATCTGATCGATCAGTATCCTGCCAGAATGTCCGGCGGTGAACGACAGCGGGTGGCGATTGCCCGGGCGTTTGCATCGGATGCAAACCTGATTCTTGCAGATGAACCGACGGCGTCCCTTGACTCGGAGCGGGGGCGCCATGCGGTGGAAATGATTCAGATGGAAGTCCATAAGCGCAACAGGGCAGCTGTTATGGTTACGCACGATGAACGTGTATTAGACCTTGCGGATAAGATCTACAAGATGGAAGATGGAAAACTGATGGAGAGCTGATCGGGAAAGCGGTCGTAGGCAGTGTGCTTACGGCCGCTTTTTGCCCGTAACCCGTCAAAAGAGTTTTTTATGAATTTGTATAAAATGGATAAAATACTTGAATACTTTCTTGATAATTTATATAATATTTCCATGCTAAGTTTTTCGGGAGGTACGAGATATGGACACTTACAGAACTGACAGGGTACGCAACGTAGTTTTGCTTGGCCATGGCAATGCCGGAAAAACGACATTGACGGAAGCCATGGCTTATCTTTCAGGAATTACGAACCGCATGGGGAGTGTAGCGGACGGAACAACGATCAGCGACTATGATAAGGAAGAACAGAAGAGGAAGTTTTCGATCTCCGCAGCTGTCGTTCCGATTGAATGGGACAAGTATAAGATCAATATTTTAGACACGCCGGGTTATTTCGACTTCGTCGGTGAAGTGGAAGAGGCTGTCGGCGTTGCCGATGCCGCAGTGATCGTCGTATCCGGTAAGGACGGCGTTCAGGTTGGGACGGAAAAGGCCTGGGAGCTGTGCGAGGAACGGAACCTGCCCCGTATGATCTTTGTCACGGGCATAGACCACGACGAGGTCAGCTACCGCGAAGTCGTGGAGAAGCTGCAGGAACTCTTCGGCAAAAAGATTGCGCCGCTGCACATGCCTATCCGTGAAAATGGGGAATTTACCGGCTATGTCAACATCGTCAAACAGGAGGGACGCCACTTTATCGCCAAGGGGCAGAAGGAAGTCTGTCCGGTGCCGGATTACCTGAAGGAATATCTGGAAACCTACCGGGAAGGCCTTTTGGAATCCGTCGCGGAGACCTCTGACGATTACATGGAGCGCTATTTCAACGGCGATGAATTTACCGTGGCGGAAATCTCAGCGGCACTTGCCATGAATATCGACGACTGCTCGATGGTGCCGGTCTGCATGGGATCTTCTACGGAATTAAAGGGGGTCGCCAACCTGCTCGATGATATCGTGGAATATTTCCCGGATCCGACCCAGCGGCCCTGCTCCGGCATCAGCCAGAAGACCAATGAGATCTTTGAAGCAAACTACGATTTCCAAAAGCCCAAGAGTGCCTACGTCTGGAAGACTATCTCCGACCCCTATATCGGGAAATACAACCTGATCAAGGTCTGTTCCGGTACCTTGAAAGGCGACGACGTCCTCTACAACGTCTCGAAGGGGCAGGAAGAAAAACTGGGCAAGCTCTACGTTCTTCACGGCAATAAACCGGAAGAGGTGGACCAGCTCTTTGCGGGGGATATCGGCGCCTTAGCCAAGATGGGCGATGTTGAAACCGGGGATTCCCTGGCAACCAAGGCGCAGGCGGTCCTTTATCCCAAGGCGATTCTGTCGACACCCTATACCGTTAAGCGCTATAAAGCGGTCAATAAGAGTGATGAGGATAAGATTGCCGGCGCTCTGCAAAAGCTGGAAGCGGAGGACTGTACGCTGGAAGCAATCGTGGATTCCGCCAACCACCAGAGCCTCTTAAAGGGAATCGGGGATCTGCAGCTGGAGGTCATCAAGAGCAAGCTCAAGGACCGCTACAAGGTGGATATCGAGCTGAGCGAGCCCAAGGTTGCCTTCAGGGAAACCATCAGAAAGAACTCGGATGTCGAAGGCCGCTATAAGAAACAGACCGGCGGTCACGGTCAGTTCGGAGATGTCAAGATGCGGTTCGAGCCCAGCGGCAATCTGGAAGAGGCGTATGATTTCCAGATCGAGGTCGTCGGCGGCGCCGTTCCCAAGAACTATTATCCGGCAGTTGAAAAGGGCCTGCATGAATGTGTCCAGTCAGGACCGCTCGCCGGTTATCCGGTCGTCGGCGTCAAGGCTACCTTATATGACGGTTCCTACCATCCGGTCGACTCCTCGGAGCAGGCATTTAAGACAGCGACCCACATGGCGTTCAAGGATGGCTTTATGAAGGCGGGACCGGTTCTTCTGGAGCCTATCGTCAATCTCAAGGTGACGGTCCGCGACCAATACACCGGCGACGTCATGGGCGATCTCAACAAGAGACGGGGCCGTGTTCTGGGCATGAATCCGGGCAAGGACGGCAGAACTGTTATTGAAGCGGATGTACCGGAGACCGAACTTTACGGCTACGGCACGGTCCTTCGGTCCATGACCGGCGGTTCTGGTGATTTCGCCTATGAGTTTGCCAGATACGAGCAGGCTCCGACGGATGTGCAGCAGAAGCAGATTGAACTGCGGGCGGCAAAGAAGGACGAGGAGGACGAATAAAGCAGAGTAGATTTTTCATAGCAATTAAATTTCACCATTAAAGAAGGACCTTCAAGTTATCAATGACTTGAAGGTCCTTCTTTTACGTAGAGCTACTTTTTTACACCCCTCTTTATACAAATCTTTATTTTTTACTGATTATCAAGAGCTTCAGCATTGGAACTAAGAGCCGCTCCTGAGAGCTTGTTCAGCACCTTTGTGATCTTGTGGGTCGTACTCTTGACCTTTTCGACCGAGATATTATGGTTTAGCGTGTTGATGATACTTGCCATATATTTATACATGTTGGCTGTTTCGTAGTAGGGCTTTTTCAGCAGTTCCTGGGGACGGTAGGTCAGGTTGGTTGTGATCAGTTTGGTGAAAAGCCCCTGCTTATAATATTCATCGAATTTTTCAAAGCCGTCCGTAAAGAGACCGAAGGTTGTGCAGATAAAGATGCGCTTGGCGCCGCGGGACTTGATCTGCTTGCAGACGTCCAGCATGGAGCCGCCGGAGGAGATCATGTCATCGATGATGACGCAGTCCTTGCCCTCCACGGAGGCACCCAGGAATTCATGGGCGACGATGGGATTCTTGCCGTCCACGACCCTGGAATAGTCGCGGCGTTTGTAGAACATACCGATGTCGGCACCCAGGATATTGGAAAAATAGACCGTCCGGTTCATTGCTCCCTCATCGGGGCTGATGACCATGAAGTGGTCGGCGTCAAATTTCAGATCCGGAGCGCATTTTAAGAGGGCGCGGAGGAACTGGTAGGTCGACATGAAATTGTCAAATCCGTTGAGAGGAATGGCATTGCGGACACGGGGATCGTGGGCGTCGAAGGTGATAATTTCGGAGACGCCGTAATTTCTCAGTTCCTGCAGGGCCATGGCGGCATCGAGGGATTCCCTGCCGCTGCGCTTATGCTGCCGGCTCTCATAAAGGAAGGGCATGACGACGCTGATTCTTGCGGCCTTGCCGTTGGCGGCGGAGATGATTCTCTTCAAATCTTGAAAATGGTTGTCAGGAGACATGTGATTTTCTTTTCCACAGACCTTATAGGTGACGCTGTAGTTCATCACATCGGCGATAATATAAAGATCGGTACCGCGGACAGATTCGTTGATGACCGCCTTGCCTTCACCGGTTCCGTAGCGGGAGAGGTGGGTTTCGATCAGGTAGTTCGGTTCGATATAACCCTGGATCGTAGAAGCACTCTTATCGCGCTGGGCGATCGACTTCCTCATCTTGACCAGGCTTGAGTTGACCTGACACGCAATGCCTTTGCTGCCTTCGAGATAAGCAATCTTGAGCGGTGCGGCAGGAAGAATCACTTCACGATTGTCTGTTCCTGACATAGTATCCTCCTAAGCATGTAACTCGCGTTACGTCAGCGATTATAGCATTTCCATTTTGGGGATTCAAGAATGACTTAGCGTGGAATTGGGGACAATTCTATGGTATGATGAGGCAAGGATTACGTGAAAATGGAGTTATTATGCGAAAAAACGGACACCTGATTAAAACAGTGGAAGAGGGAAGCGCCGCCTGGGAGATGGGCGTGGAACCGGGCATGTCGATCATTTCTGTAAATGGGAAAGAAATCGAGGACGTGTTCGATTACCGTTACCTCATGGCGGATGAGCATGTGGATGTGCTGGTCCGGGAGCAAAACGGCGAGGAGACCCTCCTTGAAGTCGATAAGGATGCTGATGAGGATTTCGGTGTGGAATTTGTCAGCGGACTCATGGATGATTACCGGTCCTGCAGCAACCGCTGCATCTTCTGTTTCATCGATCAGATGCCCAAGGGGATGCGGGAGACCCTCTATTTTAAGGATGACGATTCCCGCCTTTCCTTCCTCCAGGGCAACTATGTGACCCTGACCAATATGTCGGACCACGATATTGACCGCATCATCCGCTACCGGATGGAGCCGATCAATATCTCTATCCATACCACCAATCCGGAGCTGCGCGCCAGGATGCTGCACAACCGCTTTGCCGGGGATGTCTTCCCCAAGCTTAAGCGGCTAAAGGACGCCCACATCGTTCTGAACGGACAGATCGTCCTGTGCAAGGGCTGGAACGATGGAGCCGAACTGGATCGGACTATTTCCGATCTGACGGGCTATCTGCCGGAGATGCAGAGCGTATCGGTCGTGCCGGCGGGGCTGTCCAAGTACCGGGAC
>AUXO017062906.1_pt1 | contig 10602 bp, 8 predicted proteins | sample 768731 | NCBI WGS metagenome assembly AUXO01 (sample SAMN02715735, study PRJNA202380) | gut metagenome | biome: sheep rumen | host: Ovis aries | place: New Zealand: Palmerston North
TTCTCCACCAAACAGATTCTTCCCCGTCCTATGCGTGACCACTTCCGTCCGTCCGCTGATGGGGCAGATGTTGGTGTATGGGGCATAATCCGTTAATGTTCCAACCTCAAATTGCACCTTTTCGTATTGAAGCGTGTCATAACTTGCGAGGAATTGAAGTTGAAGTTTAACGGTTGTTGTTGCCGATAATGTGAATGTTGCATAGCACCTTGTAAGTGTTGACCCACTTGTATTTGCGCCTGATTCTATTGAAACATTATTTGCATCAACTACAAGCACTCTCCATGACCCACCGTCATTTCTTTTACCATAAGCTGAGAACGTATATGTTCCTGCGGTTAGTTCTTTTGTTACAAGCGTTGTCGTAGTTGTGCATGTTCCGTCCGCAACATCAATCTTATTCTTCCCTGCACCCCCAACCCACGGGCTGTCGTAGCCGTGTAGGGATTGGATTGGGTCAAGGGAGACTTTGAGGGACGTAAACTCACCTTGCAAATCTTCATAAAAAGATGCAACGTCTCCGCTTGCCTCACCTTCTCTGTAAGCAACAAGAGCCTCAAGGTCTGCGTAAGTTACTTCTCCATTGTCACCTTTATCTCCTTTGTCGCCTTTGTCACCTTTTTCTCCAGTATCGCCCTTATCACCTTTTTCTCCTTGTATACCTTGTATACCTTGTATACCACGTTCGCCTTGGATTCCTTGCTCACCTTGAACACCACGTTCTCCTTGGTCGCCCTTAGCACCATCTTCTATATCGGCTATGCCGACACCATCAACATAAACAGTAGTTACCTTACCAACTTTAGTTGCTGTTATTTCAGGAGATTCTCCGTCATTACCATCGTATATTTCTACTGTTTGCGTTCCATTAAGATCTGTAATACTAAAAGTAGTAGTATTATCTTCTTTAGAAAGTTCAGCATAAGGTGAAAAACCATCAACACCAGATTCACCTACAGGGATTTGGAATTCAAGATTAAGATGATTATCAACTTCCATAACAGTAACTTCAGGAGCAGTACCAGCTTCACCTTGTACTGCAGTAACTGTGATACTACTTATTCTTGCTGTAACTTCCTCAAAAGCCTCATCCAAGATTTCTCGTATTTCCTCAAGTGCTTCTTCAGCTTTTGTTTTAGAATCATAAGCACTTTCTGAATAGCTTAATACATTACCTACAAACTGTTCATATTCTGTAGGAGTTAAATCAGGCTGATCATCAGGTTCCAAAGAACCTTCTTCTTTCTGAACAAAAACATCAAACAGGTTTGAATCTTTTTTATTTCTGACAAAGAATCCAACAGGTCCTGCTGTAAGCCTTTCAGCAACATTTGTACCAGAATACTTAACCCCTGTAACATTACAGAACAATACTCCGGTATGAGCAAGAACCTCTGCAGGAATATAACAATATCCTGCAGCATCTGGAATCCTTGGTTTAGTTATATTAAAAGACGCATTTTTAAAATAAACACGTTTTTCAAAACCTTCCCAAGTATCATCAAATTCAAATAAGCATTTATAATAATTATATGAATCTGAAGTTGGTTGAAGATCTTTTAGATTTGTTTCCAGTTTTAAGTGTTGTCCATTTACTGAAAATTTTATAATAACCATAACTACCTCATATTCATTTCTCTATAGATCCAATTAATTCCGAGTAATTGGTAATTAAACATATTCTTAGTGAATAACCGAAGACGGGGAGCCATCCCTTTTCCTGATACAGAAGCACGTACTTTCCAAAGACTGATATCTGGATCTAACGAATGTTTCAAGGTCCAAAGATTGGTTTTGTCTATCTCACCTTTCCGTTCCCCATCATCTACATAAGGGATAGGCAGATAAGGAGTAGCATCTATATAAACAATACCTTCATCCTGTTTCATTTCATCTATCGTTTGTGAAACCTCGTACAGAAAATCAGTATTTCTAGGCTCTCCAGCAATCTGGAAATCCATACCAAACTCCATATCTTCATTATCGATATTATTGATCTGAAGCTGTAGCTCTCTATATCTCTTATTAATAAACAGATTAGAATCACGATAACCTGTATCGAGCATTTGTTTATTAGAAAAAGTTGTCATAAGCTCTAATTCAGTTTTCACATCTTCTAACGATTGATTAACAAGGATTCTGTTAAAGCCTCCTACAAAATCATCAAGAGAGGTAATACTGAATATCTCTTCAGGTATCTTATTTATATGTATGAAAGATTTTGGAACAACCAAAACTTCATTCTCAGAATCATACGTACATTGATCAGCTGCAGGATATAAAACTTCATCTTCAACAGTAGTATCTTCATATTGAGTTGAATATAAAAAGTCTGTACCTATAAGAATATAAAGATCCTGAACAGATAAAGGATCATGCTTAAACAGCTGAATAAACCGTTTATTAGATTCAATAGAATTATCAGTATCTATAACATTCATTACAGAGGTACCTGCAAGATAACCTTGTTGCGTAGCATCTGTTTTAAATGGAAATAGGAAATGTTGGGACTCATATATATTGATTTTCCAACACCTGGAGACTACGTTATAACTGATATCAAAATTGACATAAACGTTCTTATATTTGTAAACATAAAAATTATGAACGTCTTCATAATCAATAAAATTATAATAAGTAACTAGTTTTTCTACATAAGGTTGAACAAGTTCATTATTAACATCCAAGTACTTATAGCAGTCTTTAAAAATACTTTGGACATTAAATTTGAAATGGTTAAAGAAATCAGTTATTGGAGTCGTTATCGGAGCTAACGTTAATTCTCCTGTAGTTGATTGTGCCTTAGGAACGATCATGTAGTAATAATTACCGGATTTAAAATACAGCATATTACGTACTGCCTGAATCAGATGTTTGTCCCAAGGTTCAATATATAGATTAGATTGAATAACAGTACTTGTCCATGATACACCATCTGTGTTAAGAGACACCTGATGGATCTTGCTTTTGGTCACGACCATAAGATTATCCATCAACTCTATTACAGCAATAATAGGTTCATCAAAAATAGTTATATTATTCGGATAAGGAAAATACCCAGGTTCATCCAAATCACTGATAAATAAAATAGTAGGGTCTTTAGGAACTCCCCAAAGTACGAGTCTGTTTTTCCAACTTATCATACCTGTTGCGGTTGACAAATCATATTCTTCCTGTTCTGTATTGTAAGCAGTATCGTCTTTATCTAATGAAAAATCAAAACCAATCGTCATCGCTGTGACAACAGCATCTGCATCTGAACCAACTCCTGCTGTTTTATAGGCTTCACAACGAACCAGTATTTCCTCAGTAGGTACAATAAGATCTGCTTGAAGAACACCACCAGTAAAATCAGTAAGTTCTTTAAAAGAAGCCCAATCATCTGTACCAGAAACCTCTTTCCATGACCATACGATTTTATATTTATCTCCAGCAGCAAAAGCTACGTCATAATTACATCTGAACCATACTCTGCGTCTGGATTTAGGAGTCATCATAAGATCAGGATCAGGTTCTCCTGGTTCAAACGGTCCAGTATACGGTAAAACACCATTCATCTGAAAAGAAGACGCTGTAGAGCCATCCGTAAAAACATACGGAGAAGAAGACAGCATATTGTATCCGTAATTAACAGCCTCTGAAGCGGTCAGATCTCTTAAAGTAACCGCTTCAAAAATGTACTGTTCTTTAACAGGATCGAAAACTGTTTTCTGTAGTTCACCTTGATTTGAATCATTAAAAAAGTAAAATGAATTACCTAAAAAAGCCCCTACTGGAAACGAAGTCTTTGCATCCTCAACAAGCTTCCAATCATGTATTTTAGTAAGAGCAGTATTATAGAAAGAACACTCGGAATGATCTGTGTTCAATACAGATGTTGCTAATTTTACATTCTGAAAATCATCAGCATTCTTTTTAGAAGTAATAGTCCAGATCTTACCTTTATCAAGGTACTCACCTTCATAATAATCAGGTTTCCCTAATATGATTTGTCTATAATCGAGTCCGTTCTCAACACACTCTTTTACATACTTGATTGTTACCTCTTCATTAAGAAATTCTGCTTCATCATTAGGATCAGCAAAGGTCGCATCAATATCAGGAACAATAACTTCATCGGTAATAAGAGCAGCTCTCGGTTTAAGAGCATCTCTGCCATCTGTAGTAAAATCAAAATTGACTAATGTCTTAACATAGCCTTCAGAAACAGCACCTTCTGTAAACATCATGCCTGATCTGAAATCTGTTTCAACATTAGCCAGTCTTTGTCCTCGTTTGAATTTTTTATATGGAGATTGGATTGCCATACTTATCACCAAACCTTAAAATCAAACGGTAAATGATTTTCAACATATCGTTCTTCTGCCTGTCGTACACCGCCTTTACTATCGGATTGAAAGATCAGTGGTACGTGCTCCACATAATCTCGGAGCATGTAAAACAGATTTTGTCGATACGTCATTTCATAACCTTCAGAAGCTATGATCCCTTCTTCATCTGTCGTATAGAATTTGGAAGCAGCACCTAAACATACAACAGACCTAATATAACGATCAGGAAAACAATCGTAATAATCTGTTGAAGTCGGATTTGATTCGATTCCTAATGAACTAAATGAAGGGAACGTAGCATTAAGTTCACTGTTGATATCATCTATCACAGCGTCCAGGAACGGGAGCAACTTAGGATAAGTAAGCTGCTCCCCTGCCAGATATTTATTTGAAAGTTTAACTATATCTATAACTTTCATAAGCATTACCTCTACATAGATGGTCCAGATGGATCAAATCCAGGTTTAAGACCACCTATACCACTATTTTCACTATCATTAGTCTCCCTCATCAGCATCTGGATTTTCATACTCATGAGGATTAGTGAAGTCAACACTGTCTTCAGTAAACGTAGTAGCAGTTACACCTTCATTCTTTCTGAAATCAGCAAAAGGATATTTGAGAGGTTTCTCAAAATCTTTAGCTGCATTCAGATTTACTTTAGTATCTGGATGTACTTTTTCAACATCCTGCAACTGTCTATTTCCCTTTGGGATAATAATAGTCTGTGCCATTTTTAATTCCTCCTGTTAAAACAATTCGAGTTCTCCCGGAGATGATTCAAAGTTATTTTGAATATCACTCATATGTTTTTTCTTTTCAAAGAGTTTATCCTGTCTGAACTTGCGGATCTCAACTTCTTCTGCAAAAGATTCTGGGATTTTATAAGTTTTTCCATCTACGGGAACTGCACATGAAATACCGTTGATAGTAACGGTCATTACTTTACCGAAATATGGTTTATACAGAGGCGAGATAGAAACAGGAACTTTTTCTTGCTTTTTGAAAAACTCAGAAAGCTTTCTTCTTTCCGCTTCAGCCTCTGCTACATTTTTATTAGATTCTTTTGTGATTTCCGCTTCAAGTTTCTTATTTGCCATTTTTAACCTCCATATAAGTAACCGAAGCTAACCCCGTATTAAACGAGGTTAGCAGCGGATGGTACGCATCTATAGTCTACGATAGCTTCAAGTCTTGTTGATCCGAAACCAACTGAGTTGATCTTGAATCCAATAGATTGTCTCTGGTCGATCGGGTCAAGAACACCAGCAGAACCCTTCTGCTTTACATACATCTTGGCGTTACCTTCACCTTCCAGACCAGTTCTGGTAAGAGCATCCTTACCTACAATCAGGATATGATGTACATTCAGTTCAGACCAGTCTGTAGGAGCTGTCCAGACTTCCATTTCAGGAATATAAGAAGCATCTTGTCCTGTACGAGGATCTCTTACATAACCGTCCATAACAGTACAGTAATTAGTATCTGTTGATGGAATAGTAATATAGTCATAATCAGTTCCCTGATCAGGAGTATAACCTGTAGGAGGAGTTGTACCATGCGTAGCATAAAATCTCTTACATCTGGTAGCTACACCATTGATAACCTTCTCAAACGTTCCACTTGCAGGTGCAATCAGAGTTTCCTTGAATGTCATATGGAACATCGGGAACAGAACAGAACCATCATACAGATCCTTCGTAGTCTGATTGATAGTCATGAACTTTTCAACCGTAGGGTCTTCGATCATATCGTAAGTAAACTCAGGTGAACAGATTACTTCGTACTTACCGGAAGCTCTAGGCTTGACCAGTTGTCTTTGCAGAGACAGAACGATGAGTCTCAGGTCCGTCATATTAGGCTTCGAATTATCAACAGTCAGAGCTTCAAACAGATTGCCTGTTGGAGGATTCTTAACCATACCTGCGTAAAACGGCTGAGCCTTTGAGAACAATTCTTCTCTTGCAAGCATATCCAGTGTTTCGATAGCTACGATTGAATACTCAGAACTATAATGAGCGATTACAGGGTCTACAATTGAGAAGTCTACCTTATCGGTGAACTCCATATATCTACCATACTGTTGAGCTTCCATTTCGTACTTTTCTACTGAACCCTTATCGGATTTCGGTGGAATACCTTCCGTAAGAGGTACAGTGTGAGCCTGAAGTGGTGACCATCTTCTAACGGTCAGCTTTTCAGCTTTTCCCTGAATCGGAGATACGTCAGCCAGCTTGTAGTATACATACTGATCAGAACCAATTCTGATAGTATCAAGCAGCTGCTTTGAATAGAATACTTCCGGTCTTACCAGATTAGGTGTGTTGTTAGCGAGTTCAACAAGAGTGTTGATATCAGCTGTTGGACTAAGAGCATTAAGTGAAATAGCCATTGTAAATTACCTCAACTTTCTAAGGCTCCTTACAAATCCATACTCCCAAACACAGCATCAAGATCTTTTACCGAATTGATTTTCTTATCTTCAGGATCACCACTGCCACCAGGAACTTTATCAGAACCATGGTCTTTGACCTTTTCCTTCCGCTTCTGCTCTTTATTAAGAGCTTCCTGAACAGCAGCCTGGATCATGTCATTGTAATGAAGTTTCAGATATTCAGCAGCAATATCTACATTAGGGTTTTCCAGAGGATTCTTCCCTTCATCAACAAGATATTGCGTGAAATCTTTAACTTCTTCCTCAGACAATCCGTGTTTTTCGACAAGATTTGCAAAGGAGTTTTGTACTTCGTTTTGTCGTTTAATTTCTTGATTTTCCTGAATTATCGCTTCAGCATTTTCCAACCGCTTCAAGATATCAATTGGAATATTCTGTTCCTTAGATTGCTTTTCTAAAAGAACTTCCTGAACCTTCTCCCGAATATCTTTGACATCCGAACCTTCCATACCTATCAGTTTTCCAAGGTTCTTAATGAAAGTTTCCTGTTCTTTTATCTGCTGTCGTTGTTGTGCAAAAGCGTAATTCTGTTTAGCCTGCTTTTTATCTTCTTCAGATTCTTCAGGCTTTTCTTCGGAATCCTCTTCTTCAGATTCTTCATCTTCAGGAGCTTCTTCCTCGTCTGAATCTTCCTCTTCTTCAGTAGTTTCATCTTCTACAGGTTTCTCTTCAGGTTCTTCCTCATCAGACGCACCACCAAATAAAGTTTCAAATTCATTAGTGATTTCTTCATTGGACATTGCCATACTGTTCTACCCTTTTCCTTTCTATCGTCAGAGAGCGTAACTGACGAACTAAAATACACTACATATAGGTGTAGGACCTTTATTTCAACTTGAATATATACTATATATAGTGCAAAGTCAAGCATATCTACCACATATTGTAGTAAATAGCCTGACTTTGCACCAACATCTATAATAATAAGGAGAGATAAAGCACCGATTACATTCCCAGACCAGACATTCCTCCACCTGCTCCAGGAACTTCCATCGGTGGTTGTTCCATTGTCTGTTGCTGATAAGGAGTCATTTCTCCCTGACGCATTGCCTGTAAACCATCAGCTGCTACAGCCATAGCATCTTCAGGAAGGTCTCCTCTCTCCAGCATCGCTGCATACTCGGCAATAACATTCTGTGCTTCGATCCATGCGTTAAGACCAGACTGCACACCCATACGTTTAAGAATCTGTTCTTTATATGGTACGTCCTGACATCTGATCCATTCCTGTGGAGTGATACAGTCAATCTGGATCCCAGCCTGTTGATACTGCATCTGTTTCTCCATCATGTTGTTAGCCCAAGCCTGAACTCTTTGTTTATTCTTCGGAAGCTCACTTGAGATCTGGATAGCATATTCAAACACAGCATCTGGATCCATTTCATCGGCTTTGATAACAACAGTCTTGTAAACTGTCCGCTCTGGTGTAGATCTTTCATCATCTACGATAATATATGTTCTGTCCGGTGAGAATTCTGCCATCATCCGAACAGTAAGTTCCGTAAGCTGTCTGGCGTAGTTTTCATAATTCAGAACCTTAGGCGTATCAATAAGAGTAACTCTGTTGAGCATCTCTTCCGTACCGCCTGTAGTAATGATAGAACCTGTATCTCTGCCGGTGTATTTATCATCAACACCTGACATAGACTTAATATTAAAGTTCTTGTCCTGCTGCATAGAAGCAAGCTGCGGTCCGACCTGAGGGAACTGGTGGTAGTGTACGGCTTTACTTGCATCACCGTTTACTACGAATGTTCTGTCAGCTTCGTTACCGTGTTTTGTGAAAGCTGCCAGGTTCATACCACTCTGTGTACTTACAAACTTCGGAGGTCTCTGATTCTTGTATTCAGATGTGTAGGCTATAGAATCCATAAGGTTAAAAACCAGATTGTTGGCAAAGATCTTGGCTGGTTCACTAGAACCAATGAGTGAGGAACCTGGCAGATTACAATACAGCTCAGCAAAAGGATACATATCAGGTTTGATATTTTCCTTACGCAGAAGCAGTATCTGGTTGTCAATAGTATGTATCTCGTCAATACCTCCTTCAGCATTACGGATCCAGTGAATAAACAAAACAAAATGTCTTCCGCTGTCTCCTACACTTGGAGTATTGTTATATACAGGAGGCATCTCTGTTGAAGCGGCTATCTTCGGGTCAAGGATCTTTTCTTTGAAAACATCTTTATATAGTTTATGTTTCATAAACCAGTTCTTTTCATAGATCCTGTAAACCATACAATAACCGCTGGACTGAAGGTCCTCCGCATTCGGGTCTCTCATAAAATACATCGGATCGATGTTCTTGTACCCTACCTGTTTCTTATCTTCATTCCAATAGACCTGCGTATAGCCAACATTCATCAACGCAGCTCTGTCTCCTGCCTGATACATATAAAAAGCAACATTATTCTTATCCCAATCGTGTTCAATAGCAACGTTCATTCTTTCGCAGAACTCAACGTCCTCCTCACACGTAGGAACAAGCTGTGCTGATTTACTTACAGTATAAAGTGACGCCAGAATATTACTCTTCACATAACTTACAAAGTTAGTGTCAGGTAAAAGCTGGTATGGTGGAAACTTTGCCTTAACGGCTCTCCACAGATCACCTTTGTCTGTACTGTCCAGAAGTCTCATCTTCTTATGCTCCCGAAGATAGTATCTTCTGGCGTACTCATAATTATCTTTCAGTTTTGCTAAGCATTTCGATTCATCGAATTCTTTCTTATCTTTATTCATTGGAATCCTCCTCACCTAACATAAGGTCATTGATCTCTTTAAGCATATTATCGAAATCGACCTTGCTCTCTTCTCCCTTGAATTCTCCCTGTTCATCGAACTGATCATTCAGTTCCGTAAATGGAGGTTCAGGGTATTCGATCTTTATAGTAAAAGTTGCTGTCCTGAAAAAGCACAGCAGCACTATCAAAAGTGCAACCAGAAAAATACAACCGATTATAATTTCCATATCGTTCTCCTAACTCCACATATTGTAATCAACTATATCGTAAGGTGTTTCAGACATAGGCTCATACCGTTCTTCTTCATCAGCCAAAGCCCAGTTTGCCAGCTGTCTGAGTTCCTTTTCTTTTTCCTTTGTGAGATCGACTCCGCTTTTACCGTAGACTCCGTAAAGCAGGTCAGCAGGATTGGCAGGAAGCTCCATAGTTATCCACTCAAGAGCGTTGATCCCGTGATTATTTTTATCTACAGGTTTTCCCGTGTACCCACTAGCCAGGGACTCATCTGCTTTAAACTTATAATTATCAAGTTCCTCGATGAGTCCCTTACATTTCCGCATTATCTTGAGTTTTCCTGATTCAAAATACGTGTTAAGTCTAAAGATGCGTGCATCCACGTTGACGAACCCCGGTATAAAGGATATCCCGTAGTCCAGGAAGTGATCGGACAGACTTTTCTTGTCATAATCCCGTTTCGGTCCTGATTTTGGATCAATAATGGGAGGACAGATCCATCCTCCGACCGGGATGTCCCTGGTGAATTCAAAGAACAGCTGTGATAAGGTCTCGATATTGTTGTCATTTGATCTGCATTCGTCATAGACATACAAAACTCCTTTATCAAGGTCTACAGCCCCGGCAATATACACCGCATCATCAGATAATCCGTAGTCAAACGCCACGATTCTCTTCCAATGTTTAGGAATTTCAAAGTCATCCACAACACAAGCAGCCGATTTCGGGTAAACTTTCCCCTCAGCGTAGAGGAATGAGCCGTAAATATAACGGTTTACCCACCACATCGGCTTGTTTTTTACGTTATTTTCAATGAAATTATCAGGAAGGAACTCAT
>AUXO014305224.1_pt1 | contig 10601 bp, 7 predicted proteins | sample 768731 | NCBI WGS metagenome assembly AUXO01 (sample SAMN02715735, study PRJNA202380) | gut metagenome | biome: sheep rumen | host: Ovis aries | place: New Zealand: Palmerston North
ATACCTTTAGCAAGACCCATATCAAGATATTTACCAATACCTATCATAAATTTAGATGGTGAAGCAATTCCAAATATTTTCTTTATGCCATTTTTAATTTTATTACCAAAATTCTTTATTTGACCCCATAACCATTCATATTTACCTTTAATTCCTTCCCATAATCCTTCTACTAATCTCTTACCGAAATCTTTCCAAGATAACTCACCGGTAACAGCAGCTTTAAGATTATGCCATAAATCAACAAAGAATTTCTTAATTCGTTCGAATGTTGCTTTTACGCTTCTAAATGGAAGTAACAAGTAATCTATAAGCAGTTCACCATACAATTTAAATTCTTCTTTCGTTGCATTAAGAATCTGTTTTCCAGTTTCCTTTAACAATGCCCAGAAGAACTTTCTTATTGCTTCTAGTATTACTGGTATTTTAGCAGTTAAAGCATTTATTATAGATAGAATTATGTCTATAATTTGACCTGCCCACGTTTCGATATTTTGCTGCAATGCAGTTAAACTATCTGAAATAAATGTTGTTATAATAGGAACTAATTCTTGTAACTTTTGGGCAATAATAGTCATGTCTATCTTTTGTAATATAAACAATGCGGCTACAAATGCCAACATAGTTATAGTTAAAGATTGTAAAATAGCAACACCAGCTGCCATTATAGGAAATACTGCCGATAATGCGCCTAAACCAGCACATACTGCAATAAATGTCGCAATGGCTATAGCAAACATTCCTAAAGCTTTTCCGCCTTTTGCCCAAGTTTTATGATCGATCGTTACCATATTTAATAATTGTATTAATCCAATCATAGCATAGAATGATGCAAACATCGTTGATATATATGCGATAGTTGTTACTTTAATAGTTTTTGCCAATAAAGTAATTATTTTGAAAACGCCAGCTAAAACAACCATAGCGACTGCGAAAGAGCCTAAGAACTTGGCAAGTTTTGATGGTTTAACATTAATTTTATTTATCAATGCAAATGCTCCGATCATAGCATATAAAGGAATTAATATCTCAGATAACATAATTATTTGTTCTTTTATCGATGAACCTTTTAACGCCCATCCTAATAATTTCATAGAAAGAATTAAACTAATTATTGATGCAATTACAATACCAAATACTGCTATACCACGTACTATCTTTCCGGTAGGCATTATTGAAGCAATCATGAAAGCGCCCATAAATCCAAGAAATGCATACACCAATACAGCCAGACTTTTCATGCCTTTTGATAAATCCGAAGCGGTAGTTCCAAAACCATTTAAAGCTTCTCCTACATTATCAATAGACTGTTTATCTCTTAAGAATAATGATAATGCAAATATTACAACCATTATTCCTGCTAAGAATGAAACTATTATTTTAGAACCTCTTCGTATATCCGATGCATCTAATTCTCTGAACAATAGTAACGATACCGCTATTGATGTTAATAACGTTGATAAGCCTATCAATATTAATCCTAGATCTTTCAATGGACCAAATACACTTGCTTTATTGCCTTTAGTAATCACTTTTGTTAAATTAGTAATCTCTTTTATTTCTTTACCTTTATTAAATATTAACAAAATTGTCGATAATACGCCTAAAGACGCAAATAATGACGATAGTACTAGTGCTGATTTCTTAACATCAACCCATTTTAATTTAGCTATTCGAGTAGATGCATATATTAAGATACCCATAGACGCAGACAATGACAATAAATTACCAGATAATTGATTCATAGCTTGCGTTGCTGTCAAAGCTGAACTTCCAGATTTAATGGTATCTCCAATTAGTTTTTCCCATTTTCTTTCTTTAAATACAGTAGCCATTAAAACCATGTATGCTGTTATAGCTGCAAATATTGCTCCTATACGTTTAATACCTGATTTATAATCGACAGTTTTCATTTTTGCTATTTTTTGCATAGCATATTGAACAACTATTAAAGATACTGATATGGCCATTAAATTCTTTGTCGATTTTGTTAATAATTTAATAGTTCCTTTTGGATCTTTAATTCGACCAAATACTGCTGCTGATGCCGATAATATAATTAATACTCCGGTTACTAAGCCCATTACTTGTATCAATCTCTTCATAGCTGTTTTATAAACTTTTGTAGGTATTTTTGAAATTTTACTTAATGGTATAAGTAGAATACTTAGTGCTATTGCCAAATTAGTAAGTGAATGTGTTAACATCATTACAGAACTACCTAATTGAGAAAACGCGGTTGTTTTCATAGAACGCTCTAATACTTTATCAGCATTCTTACCAAAAATACCATATGTACTTCTAGATATTTCGCCTTTAGGACCAAATAATCTAGCTAATACAACTACTATAGCTAAGAAACCAGTCATTATACCAATTAATGCCGATAATCTACCAATTCCTTTTTTAAATTCAGAAGTTGGTATCTTCGATAATATATACATATTTGCTGACATCATTAGTAATGATACTGCTATAGATCGTATAGTTGCCGCTACTATAAAGAATGCTTTGGCTCTTATATAAGTATTAAAAGCATAAACTGTATCGGCAAACGCTTCTATTATTTTTAGAGTCATTACAATATCATAAATTATTTTAACAAATAACGCAATACCGGCTAATACTCCAACTTTTACGAGCATAGATTTCTTAAAGAATGAATGTTTGTTTATGAATTCTGTTATTTTATCGATTATTCGTGATAACGAATTTAAGAATCCACTTAATAATCCAAATAAAGCTTTTGCTAATCCAAATACACTCTTTAATAAATTTATAACAGGCTCTAAAGCGGATGCTAAACCATTAAAGAACTTTTGTAGTTTAGAAGTTTCTTTAACAGTTTCTTTTGCTAATTTTTGATTTTGTTGTAAATTCTTATAATATCTCTTTTCAGCTAATAGCTCATCTCTTTCGGATTTTGAAGCTAAATCAGATAATGTTTTGAGATTCTTTTTACCCTTATTTTCTTTGAATGCTGATACTAAAGCATCTATAAAGTTGGATGATTTCTCACCAGTTGAGGTTTTAACTTTACCGAATTGTTTCTTTGAAAAATTAGTAAATGTCTTTCCCAAATTCTTTACTGATTTACCGATTTCTTTTATACCATCAGAGATTTTACTAAATTTAACTGTTGATAGTAATTCTTTAGCATTACGATATAAACGCTTTATGGCATTGCCTAAATTATCTAATTGTCTAGATAAGAAGTCAGTTAATTTACCCCAACGTTCTATTGTCTTTGGTTTAGATCTCCATTTCTTTAAATGCGCAGCAAGTTTCTCGCCAGCACTTACTAATTTAGCTAAACCTTTTGCTAAATAATATACTACTTTAGTTAAAGCTTTTCCTAATAATCCCATTATCTTTGGAATTATATTAATTATCACCTTTGATGTCTTTGACATTATAATTTTTAAAGAATCCCAAATTTTCTTTAATGATTCAACAGTCTTTCCATTATTCGATAAAGCTTCTTTGAATTTATTAAATCCCGATTTTACCTTATCAATAAGGTTAAGTTTCTTTATAGTTTCCACTAATTCTGTTGTGAATTTAGTTAATCCTTTTTCTACTTTCTCAAACACACCAGATGTCTTTATTAAATTTTCTATTTTTTTATTAAGTTTTTCAGATAATCCAAGAAGACCTGCTGGCCCTCCTGAAAATAATTTCAATAATGGTTTTACACCATTAATCACTGATTTTATTGTTTTAACACCTAAGCGTAAAACATTAACTATTAATTTAACACCATTAAATACTATCTTTATAATATTTTTGATAGTGGAACGATGTTTAATTACACCTTTATTTATTGCCTCAGACATCTTCTTAATAGATTCTGTAAGCATTTTGAATTTCTTAGACAAAAGATCTGCTTTATCATTATCAGATAAAGTTGAATCAATATCAAAGAATACTTCTAAGAAAGACTCTTTAAATGAATTAACTATTTCAGTCGCGGCATTTAATAATTGAAATAATGCTCCTACTTGCTTTTCTGTATTAGCAAATAAATCATTACGTCCACCTAAATCTTTCCATAATTTTAAAGCATTATTACGTAAAGTCTTTGAATTGCCAATAAATATTCTGTCTAATGAATCGTATACATCATTCCATAATTTTTTAGCTTCTTCTAATGAACCAAACATTAATTCGAAACTTTCCATAAATCCAGAAGATACGGCATCTTTTATAGCATTAATAGCATCTTCTAATGTTCTACATTCTTGCGCTGCTTTAAACGCTGCTAAACCAAATTCAGCTAATTCTTTTTGATCCGTATCAGTCATTTCAGATACAGTCTGCTGATATTGAGCTATGGCTTCATAAGGATCTTTACCGCTAGCATATGCTGCTTCAACGGCAGATGAAAATCTAGAGAATGTATCCATCATAACATCTGCAGTAAACCATAGATCTCCTAAACCATCAGAAGAGAATAATTGCGATAATGAATATTCTTTACCTTCTAATGTTCTATATAGATCATCGGCTTCTTTATATAATTGACCAGCTTCAATTGCTGCTTGAACGGCTTGCTCTCTGAATTGAACAGTGTCCATATTGGCATTCTGTATACTTTTCCAATCTTGGTATCTCATTGTACCAGTTGACATAGCCTGAGATATTTGATACATTGCTCTCGATGCGGTTTGTGCATTCTGTCCAGCCATTGCAGCCCAGTTTGCGATACCCATCATAGCTGTTGTAGAGTCATCAAGAGTTTGTCCAGCGGCTGTGAATTTAGAAATGTTATTAGTCATATCAGTAAAACTATATGATGTTGCATCAGAGAACCATAACAATTTCTTTAAATTACCGTCAATATCCGCAGCTGCACCATTTGCATCTTTTAGATTTTGTGCTGCTAAAGTAGCTGTGTTCTTTGTTAATTCTCCAAACTTACTCCAACCTGATGATATTTGATCTACAGATAAAGACTTTATCAATCTTTCTCCTAAATCTATAACTCTATTAGTGATATTTGAGATTGCTGTTATAGCTACTATTTCCCAAGCAGACCATGATTTACTAACTTTTTCCATAGTGGTTGCTATAAGAGCTGTATTATCATTAACAGAACTTAAAGATTTATTTAAATTCTTGGTAGTACCTGTCATATCCATTGATGAATTTAAATCGTTCAATGTATGCATACTTATTCTTGCGTTCTTTTCGAAATCTTTATTGTTAAGTTGTAATTTAACAATTCGCTCGTCCATATTATTTGAACTCATTATTTATTCAGCTCCTTCCAGGTATTATCAATAATTTCTCTGAACGTATAGTTAATAATCGGATTTATAAAATGCAATCCAGATATGTAGTGACCGTCTTTTGTAGCATGACCCATATCTAATAACACAGCAATGTTTATTCCATTTTGAATATTTGTATTATTTATATTAACTATTACGCCTTTACTATCACGTTCAATTGTATATTCCCATGAATCACGTGTTAAACCAGTTTTTACTGGTGTTTCTTCTTTTAAACGTTCGATACATAATTCAGCGAAATATTCAACATTTTTCATTTTTATTCTTTTAGAAGATTTTAAAAAATTCATCGTATTTTTAAGATCTCCTTTATAACTAACAGTTATACTCATGACTTACCTCCTAACCCTTAGAATGTAATTTTTCCCTTCTCGCTTTATTTAAAGCTGCGTTACTTCTAGCTATTTCATTTCTATTCATCTTTTTAGGATTATTAGTATCGTTATATACTCGTATTAAGGTTAGTAATCGGTTTAAATGCCATTTCTCACATGGAATAAATGGTATTCTTGCATTCACCATCCAATTGTATATTACTTCACTTGTCATGACTCTTCTGCTAGGTCTATTAGGTTTTCCATTACCTTTTTTATCTTCTCCAAACCAAGTTGCTGTCATAGGATCTTCTATGTATTTTTGTATTTCATCTATTTGATCATTAGTTATTGCATTATATACAAGATCATCTACATTTTGTGTTATTGTCATGCATTTAACATAACTGATTAATTCATCTCTGGTTTTCTTATCATCTGTTAAAAAAGGTTTTTTATAAATTGATTCCCATTTCGATAAGGATACTAAAGAATGCTCCAAAGTTAGTTTTTGTTCTTTAGTATACACGAATTCTTCCTTTTCTGGGTCCCAAAATTCACATGCTTTTACTAAAATTTGAAGCATTACTTTATCCTCCATTTATATTAAATTATTGTTCTTTTGATTCTAATTCAGCGATTGCAGAATTTATTTCTTTTCTAGCTTCTTGCTTTTGATCTTTAGATAATGTTGATAATGCACCTAGAATAAATTCTAATAATGCTTGTGGCGAACTAGTTAATTCATCTAATAGTACATCATATGCAGGTGATGACATAAATAATTTAGTTCTTTTTTCATCTTTATCGATACGTCTACCATCATCGGATTTAACACCGTATGCGATTTCCACAATCTTATCGATAAATAACATATACCCTTTTAAATCGTTATCTTCAGCAATTCTTTGAATATAGTTAGTTAATGCATTTTTATTATTACCATATTCTAAGAATAATAAACTAGATTCATTTTTGTTAATATTGAAATAAGCAATTTCTTGCGCTTGCTCATCGTTAAAATCTGTATAATTTAATGTTTTTGCTATCATTTTGATTTTCTCCTTTGATTTTTGTAAATTTAAAACAAAGTAAGCCCCGAAGACTTATTCAACGGGGCAAACTTTTTAATATTATTTCTAGCTTAAGCTGTTCATATATGTAATTACTTCATCAACTGTAGGCAAAGCTGAATCAACAGCAGCTGTTGCTGGATCTGTTGTAGAATCAGCATCAGTACCTAAAAGAATGTTCTCGAAATATGCATAAGCATCATTTTTCGAACCAGTCTTTTGATCAATCTCATCAATTTCAATGTGAGAGATTGGTTTAACTGTAACATCACCTAATTTAACAGTTGGAACTACTGGTGTAGTCTTGATTTCCCATGACATTTCCATTGCTTCTGGAGAATCATTAACTGTTGAATATTCTCTTTCAGATGGTGATGCAGTACATCCATATACAATGTGAAGTTTATGAGCATCAATACCTTGATCATTACCAACGCTTGTTCTATAAGCAAAAGCAAACTTAGTTCTCTTTTGTTGTCCAAGAACTACTCCACCTTTTACAACATTACCATCACAAGCATTAAACTCATCTGGATAAGTATAGGCATTAATAGTAGCTCCGAAAGTTTCAGCTGATATTAATGTTAAATACTTCATGTTATCTGCGTAAACATCTTCAGCTTCTGCTCCTTCTGGTGATTGAGAAACGCTTGTTAAACCGTTCCAAGCAACACCTTTGTCATAAGTACCATCGCTCTTTTGAACGAATAAAATACCATGGTCAACGCCATTTTCATAAAATCTTTTACCTTCTTGGTCGAATTTTAATTTTCCTGTTGCAGGCATAATCTTTCCTCCTAATAATAAATTCTAAAAACGTCATGATTAAGTCCTTCTGTTTCGAAGTTTCTTATATGACGACTATTAACAATTTTCGAAATCCTATCTGTATAAATACTATTTGGTTTCTGATCAATAACAGTTACCTGATAATAAACGTGCTGGTTATATACGCTATTATCAGATACTCTATTATTAATAGTTTCCCTTTTGTATACTATACAAGGATATTGCATTCGAACATTGTTTGTTGGTTGGAAGTATATATTTGGAATTTCGCTTACTCTTCTAAGCATAGCATCGAAATTACTTCGGTTGGTACTTAATTCCATTATACACACCTCCTAAAGTAATATTGGCTCTAGGATAATTTAATTCAATTTCACTTATAGACCAATATTGACCGTTGAAACGAACGTAACGTATCATTTGATAATTATTCATAAAATACGCATTCGTCATTATACTTATCGTATTAGAAAGGGTAATATCATTATTGACATTACCCGCGTTTGTAGTTCTAGCACGATTCTTTTTAATTTCACCATAGACTTCACGTTCTATGATAGTATCTTCCCAAACGCTTGGTTCCACTTCGGTTTGTATACCGTATCCTAAAAATCCATGAAATCTATCCATTTTGAAATTCTCCTGTTATTCTGTAGTTTGTTCAGGTGCTAACTCTAAATTTGCTATAGAGTAGTTGACAGTTTTACTATTTCCATCTTTAGTAACCACAACTTGTACAGATTGTTCATTATTAGCTATCTTAAGAACTATCATACGATCTTCGTCTAGAGTAACTGGACCTTTAGTTCCTCCAACTAATTCAACTGTAATAACAGCATCTGGATCTTCACTTGTTGCTTTTAGAGCTAAGTAATTACCTTTGCGTTCTGCGGTTTTAGATGAAAATCCAGTATATCCTGTTACATAATTAGAAGTACCTGTAATTTGGCCATCAGCAACAACTACATTAGTTTGTAGTTCAGAAGCTAATTTACCTAATAGGTCTACTTCTGGAGATACTGGTTCTACTGTTAGGTTGCTTCAAGCTTGTTCAGTATAAGTTTCATAAGTAATTGCTGAGAATGGCTTAGTTAAAGCTCCTGAACATCTTGTTTCAATTAGATATAATTGTTGGTTGAAATTGATGTCAAAGTCTTCGAATAATGAAACATTTCCACCTTTGTTAGCACCGATAGTATAATCTGTTAGATTTACCATGATTGCTTGTAATGTAAATGTCTTATTGTCAGCAGTACGAGTTACTGTTCCAAAATACTCAACTGGAATGATCTTAGATACACGTAATACTCTAGCTAAAGACTCTTCAGTTTCATAAATGAATCTTTCATTCTTATCTTCGATAAGTAGTAATTCATCTAGTAATACTGAATCGATGTACATAACTGGTTTTCCAGATCCCTTATAATCTCTTCTAGAACGTCTAACTTTCTTAATGAAAGCCTTAGCATTCTTTTGAGCTTGAACATCAGCATCTTCATCAGTAATTAATGCTGCAACATTTGCTGTAACATATGTAGCAGAATCTCCTAGAATTGGTTGAATATGAGCAGGGAAGATCTTATCTGGAGAATCTACACTACGTCCATCTCCTGTTAAGATTGCTCTACCGATTTCCTCATCTAGTTTAATACGCATTTCTGATTTCTTGAATGCTACGATGTCGAAATCTGTGATATCTAGAATATCATCACGATCCATCTTTGTCTTAACATAAACAGTTTGAGGATCATGAGATCTCTTTAATGCTAACATAACATCTTCAGTCTTTTGGTTACCCTTAACATAACCCTTTGCACGAGCATTTTCGCTTGTAACATCAACTGCGATAGTCTTAACTTTTGCAAATGGAGATTTCTTTACTCCGTTAATAACTGATGATACCCATGAAGTATCCTCGATAATTACAGCTGGTTTTTCACCAATTAAAGTAGCTTCTGGGAATAACTTATTTACATCTGTAATAGTACCAGCTTCTGCATGTGAAAGTGAATCTGCGAAATTCTTTGCAGCTTCTTTTAATGATCCATTTGATTTTGCTGTTGCAATAATTCCAGCAATATCAGAGTGAGATAGTGTATATCCCTCGTTAGATCCTTGATTTTGATTGTCAAATACATTATTCTTCATTGAATTTTCCTCCTCATTGTGTTGTAAGTTTTCTGTATTTTCTAATTCTTCTGAGTGTTGAACATCTTCTTTGTTATCAGCCTCTTCTGGAACTGATAAACCAATTATTAATTCAACAGCTTCTTTTTGTTTGTCTGACATAGTATCGACGATATCTTTAATAGTTTCAGTCTCATCGATTTCGATGTCTTCTGGTAGATTTTCTAACATATTTGTTAAAACATCACTAGCATCATCTGAAAGCTCAACTCCAGATTGCTCTAAAGCAGCTGTTATCCAAGCTACAGCGGCTAACTTTTGCTTATCAGTCATGCTATTTACGATATCACCTAAAGTTTCATCTTTTTCGTCAGCATGTTCAAGATTTTCATCACCTTCTGATGAAGTAACATCTTGATTATCTTCTGCAACTTCTTCTGATGATGCATCTTGATTATCTTCTGCAACTTCTTCAGAATGCATAACGAAATCATCTTCATCATTATAGATAGTTGCTTCGAAATTATCTTCACTAAATGCTGCATCAGCATGTACTATAGGTTCTACAATACAAGCTCCTGGATTAGCTCCTGCTAGTACTAAAGATAATTCTTTAATCGAACCATGTGTAACAACATTACCAGATGCTTTCTTTAATTGTGTTGCAAAAATACTCATGGATGTAAGATCTCCATTTTTAACTAATTCTTTAGCTAATTGACCTCTTTCACTGTTATTCATTTTGCAATAAGCATAAACACCTTCATCTCTAGTTTCAAGAACGGCATGACCGATAACATTGTCTAGATCTTTATGGTTATGCATATACACCATGGATACAGTTTTTCCATTGTCTTCAGCAAAAGCACCTTTAGCAATGGTTACTCCGTCTGAACATTTAATTCCAAACTTTGTGGCCCATCCGCTAAAATCGTAATCTTTTTTAGCCATTTTGATTTTCTCCTCCTTTATAATTTTCTTTCTAGAATTGGCAAGTTCTCTTC
>AUXO011186228.1_pt1 | contig 10600 bp, 12 predicted proteins | sample 768731 | NCBI WGS metagenome assembly AUXO01 (sample SAMN02715735, study PRJNA202380) | gut metagenome | biome: sheep rumen | host: Ovis aries | place: New Zealand: Palmerston North
GTCGATATGGCATTGTCCTTGCACCATAATCCCTGGAGAGCAGTGAAATACTCAACACCCTTTAATGATGTAATGCCCATACCTTCACAGTAAATGTTTATTGTCAGCGCAATCTCACTTGCGTCAAGGATACCGTTTCCGTCCCTGTCATAATCAGGTCCCGAAATTACCGCCCTGAAATTCGGATCGGGGAAATTAGTCTCATCAATCACAACACCATCGGTTGCATGTATGTCTTTTATGTTTATTCCTAATGTAATGCTACCGATTAATATAGTTGCTAAGATGCAAACGATATACTTTTTCATATTTCTTTTTGATAAATGATTTTTCATTATTCCCGTGACCTTTGTTAAATCAATCTTTATATTTCATATTTACAGAATATATTCCATCATTCTCTCTTTTGTCTTCATTCCCATCTTTTCGTAAAAGCGCTCGGCACTGGCGTTACCTGTCCATACGTTAAGGGTTACTTCATAACAGCCGAGTTTCTTCGCTTCTTCTTTTACATGGTTAAAAAGCTTTTCTCCGGTATGCTGTCCTCTGCATGTTTCGTCTACGCAGAGATCGTCGATAAACATTGATTTAAAAGGAACCATATTGTTGGAAAAGAGCTGTTCCTGTATTTTGCAGAAAACATATCCCGTTACATCGTCATTATTATCTGTTGAGACATATATAGGATTTAAATCGTCTGCAATCATTCCCTTAAGTTCATCGACTGTATATTTCGTTGTCCCCGGAACAAATACATCGGGACGGATAGATGCATGTAACTCCAGTACCTGACTGAGTAAATCCAGTATTTTATTTATATCTTTTTCTTTGGCTCTTCTGATCATTATTTATTATCCTGACTGTATTTCCGAAACATATTACTCATAATACATTTTACCTGTTTTAATCGCATTTTTCACTTTTTCCGCAATTGACGGAGGGGAAAGTACTTTGCAGTTTGTCGAATACTGTATTGCAAATAACGTTGTTCCGTATTCTGCTGCCTTAAGTGACAAAACAACCCATGTATCATTACTGCCTTTTTCCTGAGATGAATCTTTATACTTTTCTAAAATTTCCTCTGAGTTTTCTCCCAGAAGTTTTTTAAGCTCATCTTCTGACGGTATACGGACTTTTTCCTTCATTACCTGCATTCCAAAAGTATCTATTATGCCGTTCATCATTCCGTTTTTGGGAGTAATATGACATAACATTTCTATTCGCTCGGCTTTTCCTCCACCCATTACAGGGTGTGTCGCCTGATAAGATGTAGGCTGATATTCCGCATAATCCGGCATTTCCCCCTCCATATTATCTTCAATTTCTTCAATATCCATCAAACGATCAAGTCTCAGGGTAACAGGCTCGCGATGCGGAGGCATATAAGCAATTAAATAATAATATCCGTTGCTCCACATAAGATCCAATGGTTTTATAAGCTGGTGCTCTTTTGTTCTCTGCATCAGCTTTATCTTTCCTTTTTCTATTCCATAATAACCGTTGAGTATTTTTGCATTATGTCCTGCATCAATAATCTCTTTAAGAATATTGATATTTTGAAGAATATTATCGTTATTAGGTCCTTTAACTTTCTCCGGGTTACCTGAATTATTTTTTCTTCTTATTACAGGCAAAAGATTTTCAAACTTTGATATGAGGGACTTTGTATCTTTATTATCAATATATGCAAAAGCTTCTACAGCATCCATCAGCATAATGATTTCTTCTGTCGTAATCTCATGTTCTGCATAGTAAGCCTTTTTACCGTTATCATTTTGTTTTTCACAGATGCAATATCCGAAGTTCCCAAAACTCTTCTTTTTATCAGTCTCGTCCTGACCGGAGAAAAATTCGGAATTACACAAATTTGAAAGTTCCCGGTAAAGTGTGGCTCTGGAAGGAACAAATTCGTCCCCGTAATTATCTTCAATCCATCTCGTTATCTCTAACGGTGTTACAGGTTTTTCTTCTGTTCCCAGTTTTCTGATTGCAAGTATCAGATAAAGAGGTAATAAAGTACCCGTAGCATTTGAAACTCCTCTTTTTATACTTTTCTTTTCCATATATTTAAGCCCTCATCCTGTGATTCTACTTCTTTATATTTCAGTATAAACACACGTATCCTGTCATTTCAACTGTTTTATATATGAAACACTATCAGAGCTATCCTTTAATTACATAAAAACGAATTTATAAGAAGGAGGAAAAAATATGTATATGGAAAACGCTCAGTTCAACCCTGCAGGACCCATAGAGCCCGATATGATTAAGTGCAGGCTCCGTGTCGGAATAAAAAACAAAGGGGTTTCTCTCGATTGTGAAATGCTTACCCCTGAGGAATCCGGAATATCGGAGTATATGACATGGTGGGAATACGAAGATGCCAGGCTTCATCCAGATATATCACCTGACGATCCCGAGATAATAATCGAGGAACTTAAAGGCAGACATTTTATAAACCAGGATAAACTGGAAAAAGACATGGAGAAAAATACTTTTATTGCCCATACTTTTATACCGTGGGATTATTCTTCATTCATGGAAGGCTATTATCCTCCCGGTGTACTTCATCCTTTATCTCCGGATAATAAAATGCCAAGTAATCCCTTTAAGTATATTGCCGAGTTGCTTCATATATCTCATCTCGAATATTGCGACATAATGCAATTCATTGCAAATCATATTGAAAAGGGATTTGCACGCTTTAACGATAATTATCATATTTTTGACGATTCCATCGATAAAGACAAGTATTATAAATATTATAAATCAGTAAATTATCCTATGTGTTCAGTCAGAGTTATATATGAGGATTTTCATGAATACATTCCGGAGATTAGTTACTCGGGTATGGATGATGCGATAAATGATGAAATCGACTTTTTTCAGAATTTGACAAATTTAAGTGGTATAGATAAGTATATTCCTTATTTCAGGGATAGAGGCTATTCTATATATTTATCCCGTGGCTTTACAAGAGAGAGACTGATATATTCCAGCATACCGGGATGTAATACTGATAATGTGCCAAAAAATATAATGGCAAATTACGGAATTAACCGTAAAAAAATATACCGACGTTATAACACCTGTTGTTACCATTATTGCAAAAAATGTGGTACGGAATTGGCCCCTGAAGCAAGGTTTTGCTACAGATGTGGCTCTACAGTTAAAAACACTTGCAGTAAATGCGGTTCTGAATACAGAGACGGTGCTGACATCTGTATGTACTGCGGTTCTCCGAGAGAGATTATGTGGTCAGTAAATGAATCTTTTATCGAGATTGCAGAAAGAAATGAGCAAATAAATTATCTGCTCAATTGTCAGAATTCGAATAAGATCGTATTTTTCTGCGGTATGGAATGGTATGTCATTGGCGTAACAAGAGAAACGTGTACTCTTCTGTGCAAGGACAATGTACGCTATATGGAACTTACCGGAAACGGAAGGACAGGTTGGTGCTCAAGCAACATAAGAAAATGGTTAAATGGCTCATTTTATAATATGCTTGAAAATTATAAATATTCTGAAAATATAATAAACACCCTGTCAGATACACGACTTACAGATAAAGTCAGCATTCTGACATCGGAAACAGTTGAACATCTTGATAACTTAATTACTTCCGGAAAAGGTTACTGGTGGGTTTTGAATTCTGTTAATTCATCAGAGAGCATTTGGAAAGGCTGTGTTATCGGTCCGGATGGTATGCCCATCGACAAAATCTCATGCCAGGAATCGGATGATTTAGAGGTTAACCAAAGTGTAAAATCATTCGGAGTTCGTCCTGTTGTAACAATCCGACTGTCAGCCGACTGGGATCCCTCTTTTGACGAAGAAGAGATTCGTGACATGGATTATCCTCTAATGTCTGAAGAGGAATGGTGTAAATACGATGAGGACTATCATAATAAAACATATTCGAAGAGTAATTTTACTGTAGGTAATTATTGTAATAAAGAATTTATGAATTCAAATGACAATTTCTTTCTTGAAACACCGGAGGTATATAAAGATATGATTGATACATTTTCTTCATATGATTTAGATTATGACATTCCGTTTGCTTACAAACCATCTCTTGAAGAGATGATAAACGAAGCAGGAATTCCCATGGATGCTGAAACATCTGAAATGCTTTATGCATCATCCGGATGGACAGGCGACGAATCCGGATGCGTAGTATTTTGATAATAAGGTTATGAATAATCTAAAAACAAATTTACTAATAAAGGGCAGAGACCATTCATCTAATTCTCTGCCCTTTAATCATTTATTCTTTATTATCGTCTAATATCTCATTATCTCCATAAACTTCTATTCCATAATTGAGTTTATCTACTGCTTCACATAATTCATCAAAATCAATTCCCATATTTTTTGATCCCCAATGACTACTGAGAACATATTTATTACCTTCTTCGTCCTCGACTTTAAAATCATCAAACGTCAATGATCTATACGTTTTGTTTTTCTTTTTATTTTCTTCTATATCGCTTTCTTTTCTAAACAAATTTTTATTATTAAAACCCTTCTCTTTTAATTCTTTCTCTATCTTTTCTTTGGTTACTGTTCCTTCTTTTTCCTCAATTATCTTCTTTATATATCCTATAATCTTTTTAGCTGCCTGGTTTTTAGCTAAGTTTGATGATTTTTCACCCTTGTAAGAAACAGTAAATTTCGTTAAATCTCTTGAAATATTGCGAGCTTCCTCTTCTACATTTGTATAACCATACGCATGTGCCGCTGCACCGATCAAACCAATATTATTTTCCAAAAAATTTTTTAATAAAGCATTTTCGTCCATTATATTTTCCTCACAATTCTTTAATCGTTCAAAATATCTATTCTTTTATCTTAAAATCATTTTCTTTCATATGATTTAAAGCTTCTTTCAATTTTTCAGTGTTATCTACCCTTTTAACAGCCTCAAGAATAAGATCAAAATTAGACCGAAGAAACTTTCTCAGTAATTCTTTTTCTTCATTCGTCTGTGCAAGTACAACATTCCATCCCTTTTTTCCTTTTAACTTCAAAAATTTTATATACTGTCCTTCAATACCCATTCCCGAAAGACATCTTGCGTATTGTATTATTCTTGAATCGTCTTTTATTCTCATTATAGGATCTAAAACATAATCCATAAAATCCTGATAATCAATTTTCCTATAATGCTGAGCATCATTTTTATTATCTTCTTTGGAAGGAAGCCATAATACAAATACGGGTCTTATATATTTTTCGGAATTATCGTATGTTTTAATAGCCCAATTATAGTAGTCTTCTGTTTGCATTACTTCTCCCTCTTTTGTATTTGACTTATGAAGATCACTATATATTTTATTTTCTATTATAATTGGTAATATTAATCTTTTTTCATCTGAACTAACTAAAGATACTTCCAATAATATATCAATACGATTACCTTCTTCCGTTTGTTGTTGTGTCTTACATTTTACAATATCCACAACCCAATTTCCTAATAAAATATCATCTGATATTTCATCAAATGTTTTCATTCCATTATTTAAATCATTCTCTGAATCTTCTAAAGGCCTTTCCATCAAAAGTCTAAGAAAATAATCAGCTGGTTCCTTTCCCATACCATGATCACATCCTGTATCAAGTAACCATGCGATAAATCGAGAATGATCATCTTCTGATCTTGAATTTTTCATTATATGAAGTAATCCTTGTTCTCTATAGTAACCAAGAAGATTTATATATTCTTCAGATTTATACATATCTATTATTTTTGATTTCCACGACTTTTCAGCCATTTATTCTTTCCTCCTTAGCATAACATTATTTTGTAATTGCAAATATTTAACATTTGATTTTATTTTATCACACTTTTCATTTAATACATTATTGAAATGGAAAAGTTTTGTTATCTTCATATGCTTATCAGATCCGTTCAGAGCAGGGCTCCCCGTTTATACTTTTACGTATCGTTCAAAAGAAAATCCCGAAATTGAGTTAAAAGATGATACAATAAAAGTGATATTAAATGCTGCCGGTGACAGAACTGGATTATCTCAAGATATGTGTGCATTTTTTGAATATCTTCAGAAAAAGAAAGCCACCAGCAAATTTACTAAACTTTTAGACGAAAACGTAAAGAAGGCCATCAACCATAAAGAATGGAGGGTTGAATATATGACTCTTGAGATGATAAAACAAAAAGAACGTGAAAAAGGTCGAGAGGAAGAGCGAAAGAACACCGAACGTGAAAAACTGCGTGCTGACAAAGAAAAGGCCCGTGCTGATGCTTTAGAAGCTAAACTGAAAGAACTTGAAACAAAAATTTAATTTCAACATATTAAAACTCCCATCATAAAGATGGGAGTTTTTTCATTCCATCAACTCTTCTTTGATTATATCCATTGCCTCCTTATATCCAATAAGCAAACCTTCTTCAAATGGATTATGCTCCTCAATGGATAAATCTGCTATTTCTTCCATTTTATCCATTATTTTCCTGATAACCTCTTTTACCTGACCGTCTCTTTTGTTTCGCTCTGCTGAAACACCTTTATAATACGGGCTGTCATTAGGACCATATTTTTTTGCTAAATCATCATAAGATTCTTTAATAATCTTACTGAATGATCTGTCTGCTTCTTCCTTTGGGATACATAAAATCCCCTCATCGAATACCATACTAAAATTTCCTCCATCTCCGGTTGAATAAAAAAAGTCTTTTAACATAATAATACCTCCTGCCTTTTTGCCTGTTTTATTTGATAGAAAATAATCATTGATTATCGCTAACCTTTGATTTCTTTTCTCTTGATATTTAAATGATACTCCGATGTGTGTTTTATATATGAAACAAAAAGGACCTCTTTCGAGGTCCCATAACTTTATTCCGATATTTCTTCGCCGCCGCCCTCCGGCATTGCAGGTATTTCTATTTCCGGTAATGTTCCGGCCACTTCCGTATTGTCTGCCACTCCTTCCGGATTTTCTCTCGTTTTGTTTTCCTCATCATCCCAAAGAGATTTATGTTTCTTACGTTCTTTCTCTAGCTGCTGCGCCATCATCTGCATGTTCTTGGCAACTTTGTACATCTTATCATCGTACATTTAATAACATCTAAAATATGTTGTATGTAATAATTTCTGATGTTTCACTTTCTTGACATGCGACATCTATATGACATAATTAAATTAATTTCCAAATATACTTCAATAAATACAAAAAAGAAAGTTATATGAAAAAAGAAAACAAAAAAGAAATCGAATTCAAAGCCAATAAAAAATTAATCAGACAGGTTAAGCTTTTTTATGCATTTATGTATCAGACAAAGATGAGGCCTAAATATCTTATGACCCTTGCTGATATTAAATGCAGGCGTACATTTGAAAGAGACCTTATAGATTTTCGCGACAGCGGTTTGTTTAATGCAGTATATAACAGAAAATCAAGACAATTAAAATTGTATCATTGTGATTTTAACAAATCCGTTTCCGGATACAGAAGAAAAAAGTTAGAGCGCTTATATAGAATATGTACAATTTTCAATTCGGCAATCACTGTCGATGCTGGTGAGTACTATTCAGAACTGGAATTAATTAAAGATTGCAAAGAAAACAACGAAGAGTATATTCCGGATTATAATATCGATTCAAATATTTGTGAATTATACGAAGAACTGTTTCCCGGCACCAGTAAAAGAACGCGTCAAAGAGATTTCCGAATTATTAATTGTGCCGGAAAATTTGAAAGCAGTACAAATCTTAAAAGAGTTGATTTTAAAATTATTTATGACCGAACATTTAAAAAGTATTTACTCCTTACAGATTTAGGGGATTTATATGCATCAGATATATTTGAAATACATTTTGATGACAAAAAGAATGCCCCGTCATGAATTTATAAGACAGGTATTCTTAAGCACAATTTTCTCTGCGTCTTCAATACCAAGGTAACTATATTCCAGAATATATGGTACCGGACTTTTGCCACATAAACTTTTATCGGGAAGGATTATTTTCCCCATACCCTCAAGAAGATTTACCACGTTGTACATATCCTCTTTGAGAGAATTGTAATCATCAGCACCGGGCTTCCTGATGTCGTCGAAATTACCAAAGCAATCTCCGTCGTACTCGTAAAGTTCCATAAGAGTAGGAATCGTTATATAATCGCTTGCTTCGTAGCGTTTTCTTAAATATTCCTTTATCTCGTTCTCTCTGTCTGCTGAAAAAATCATTCTATCAACTTCTTTCCAGGTAAGATGGGCGAATCCGGAAGGATCGTAATCCTTTGACTTATCATTCCACTCCCATCTATTCGTTTTACCAAGATTTCTGAGCATACGAAGACCTTCTGTTTTAATACCTTCTACTACATCCGGAGTAAAGTCCATATATTCATATTCTTCTCCGAGCTGCCATGCGATATCCTTTATTGTCATGGGGCTTCCGCCATCAAGACCGAAAAACATTTCAAGAACATCCCGGTGAAGACTCGGCAGAAGCTCAAGGCACTCCTTAATTTCCTCAATAATATTTCTGATTTCATCAAAATTTACATTTCTCATAACTGTTCTCCTTTCAAAAAAGTATTCACTTTTTGGATTTTTTATAAGAGGAGTATAACAAAATAGCGTCTTTTTTAAACGACACTCTTTTGTGGCGCATTGATTAAGTATAAAATATTTTTGAAATAAAAAAGACCAATCCGGAATTATATCCCCAATTGGTCTTTTTTAGTATGTATTTTTTCAAGGTGTACTCTGAATGATTAATTTTTTACTAATTTGTCCAAACTCCGTCTTTGTAGTATATTGTACCTAAGTTAAAGCTAAACTTCCAACCAGTCTTCATATAGATGTCATCATATAAGCCGGCGTCTATGGTAGCTTCATAATCGTCTTCAGTACCATCTTCATGTGGTTTTAGTGTAATTCGTAAGAAGTATGGATTTCCGTCTAGTTGTCTATCCGGTGATGCGGAATAATAGCACAGATCTGTTTCGCTGTAATAAAAATTTGGAAACCTAAATTTAAACTGTGTTAAGATTATAATAATTGATTCAAAAAAATTGTCTGCGTAAATAAGTTCTTCGTAATATTCAGGGTCTTTTATATCGAAATTATATCCTTCATCCATCATTTCAAGCAAAATTTTTGCAATCGACGGATCAAATTGAGAACCAGAACCGTTTTCTATTTCATTTCTAACTTCCGCTTTAGAAGGTGAGTCTCCAAAAATACTGCTCTGATTTATTTCATCAAATGCTTCTGCAATTGCAACAATACGAACCCCTACTGGTATTTTTTCACCTGCAATTCCGTCCGGATATCCTTTTCCGTCAAATCTTTCATGATGCCAACGTGCTACAACTGCTGGTTCAAAAAAAAACATATTATTCTTAAGAATGCGTTCTCCTAATAACGTATGTCTTTTAAAAATCTCGTTTTCTTCATCTGTAAGCCTTCCAGGCTTATTTAGAATATAATCAGGCACACCTATTTTACCTATATCATGGAGAAGACCCATAATAAAAATATTTTCCTGTTCTTCTTCAGAAAGTCCGTAGCGTTTAGCAATTTCCTTGCTATAATGTGCTACTCTGATAGAGTGTCTCTGTGTAGAATAATCCTTTGCTCCAATAGAAGCTGACAGTGTTCGTGCAAATTGAATTAATGATGATCTTTCCATATTCTTTTTCTCCTACTTTTTAAATAATTATTTTTACATTGGACACACCCATCATATCAAACGAACCTTTTATATATGCGACACACATATGGCGTTTTAAATTCAGAGTAAAAAATTATTTGAAATAAAAAACAGCAACAGTTTTTATACCGTTGCTGTTATTATATTTAATGTTTCTATTTTCGATCTTTTCCGTTTATTTCCTTATCAAATATTCTGTAATTTGAATCATCTCTCGGTGAACAATAAACCGCAAATTCGATAACCTTAAAAGCATGGGAATACTCTTCTGCAACTTTTTTTGATGCTTTTGAAACTACTTCCGGATTATTAAGAAATGCTCCGCAACCGAAAGCTCCGAGAATAATTGCTTCATTACCTTCCGCAAGTGACATATAGTTATGTGCTTAAAATTCCAGGTTTCATTTTTAATTATCTGTCTTAAAATACATAATATGAATATTTTGCCAATAGATTAAGCAAAAATATCAGGTTTGTTTATTTAACATAGGGACTTCAAGTGGGATAGCATAAAAATTTTGAAGCCCATCTATTATATAGTCCTTTAATTCATCTTTCTCAAATTTTATGTCACTAAATGTTTTTTTCTCCGCCCCTTTTTCTTCTGGCTTCTTTTTTATAGGATAAATTAATACACACATAGGTGTTTCATCATCTTTTATTCCTATACACTTGCGAATAGTTTTTTCTCTTGCATAACCACTTAACTGACGTATTATGTATTCTTCACCATTTTCCTCTATTTTTCTTTTTAGTTCTGGAATATATTTTGCATCTAAAATCATCGGATCATGATTATCATCCCTTTCACAAGATAGCAGCATATCCGGACGCCATCCAAATTTGACCCCTTTATCAAATTGATATTTTATTTTTTCTCCAAATTTATGTTTAAGTTTTACTAATGT
>AUXO016437209.1_pt1 | contig 10600 bp, 14 predicted proteins | sample 768731 | NCBI WGS metagenome assembly AUXO01 (sample SAMN02715735, study PRJNA202380) | gut metagenome | biome: sheep rumen | host: Ovis aries | place: New Zealand: Palmerston North
CACCCCCGCCATTCCCGCGGAAAATCCAAACAGAGCAGAGAAGATCAGGGCCATCACCATGGAAGGAACCACCGTCACAAAATCCGCCAGAAACTGGATCAGCGACTGTGCTACCCCGCCCTCATACGCCCCGACCATTCCGAGAAAGGAGCCTGCGATAAAGGAGATTGCCGTAGAGATAAAAACCACCAGCAGCGTTCGCTGGCCTCCCGTAACCATGAGTGCGAAAAGATCACGACCCAGATTATCCGTGCCGAACCAGTGCATCCCCGAAGGTGCCTGGAATGTACCAAGCAGATCCGTCAGCTTAATATTCTGATGAGGGATCAGAAACAGAAATGCAACAAAACATCCGAATATTCCCCAGAGGAATGCCTTTCTTTTCATGTTTCCCTCCTCACTCCCAGCAGCTGCAGTACCAGATGAAGCACCAGGTGGACCACAAACATCCACAGGATCACCACCAGGATATAGGTTTGCAGAATGTTGTAGTCCCTGCTGTCCATGGCCGTCACCAGCATGGTACTCAGCCCGGGAATGGCAAATGCGAATTCGAGCACGGTGCTTCCTCCGAATACGCCCGCAAACCTTGTGATCACTGCACTGATCAAACTGGCCAGTGCAGGCTTACAGGCATGACGCAAAAGAACGGTCTCTCTTGGAAATCCTCTGCTGACCATGAATTTCACATAGCTCTTTTTCATCTCCTCCCGGAAAGCTTCGCGCACCACGCGGGAAAGGCCGCCCATACTGTACAGTGCAGTGATCAGTACCGCACACCATAACGCGTATTTTCCGTCTCCTGTAAAGAACTTTGCAATACGAAGCCGCACACCCAGTGCATAAATGATGATGATGGACAGGATAAACATCGGCACGCTCTGGGTAAACACCGTAAGGACAGCCGTGAACCGGTCGCAGAATCCCCCGCGCCGTTTCGCCGCCCGGTATCCCAGGAAGAATGCAGCAGTTGCGCCAAGCACAAGCCCCGCGATTCCTATGGAAAAGGAATACGGCATCTTGGCAAAAAAGCGCTCCCGGATGTTCTCGCCGGACACTAAAGAGACACCCCAGTCTCCGCGAACGAAATTCCCGATCCATCGGAGATACTGGGTCGTCAGCGGCGTATCCAGCCCCATCTTTTCCCTCATATAGGTCACATTTTCTTCTGTATGCGGCAGATGATAGGCATCCAGCCACTTATCCACCGGTGTACTTGGCATCATTCGCACAACTGCAAAAATGAGAATAGATGCCACAAAAAAAATGAGAAACCATTTCAGCAGATAAAGAAATGTTTTTTTCATTATGTTACCCTGCAGGTTTGCTGCCCTTTACATGATGAAAGGCGACGGATCGAGGGATCTAATGATCCCTCTGTCAAAAGGGCAGGACCCTGTCAGCATCCCTTCAGCAGTCCCGCCCCCAATGAACCATCTAACCTGTTATTTCTATCTGGTTTTTCTATATGTTTTTGTCCTGTACATTCACCGGGAGGATAAACACTCCTGCTGAAAACCTTACAGTCCAAGTTCAGCGTTCACGACATAATAGTCACCACAGTACGGTACATAGTCTGCAACCTTCTCGGAAAGCGCAACATGCCACTGCGGATCTACAAGATAGATGATCGGAAGATCCTCTGCTACGATCGCCTGGATGTCTTTGGCGAGCTGATCCCGTTCTTCTCCAGGCTCGGTCTCACCCATTTTTGTCAGCAGTTCATCCACCTCATCACTCTGATAAGCAGCATAGTTTCGGCTTCCGCCCTCTCCAAGTGCCATATTCAGGAATGCGGAGGGCTCACCTGATGGAGCCGTATGCTGCGCATAAAAAGCAACATCATACTCGCCGGCTTCAAGCGCTGCTCCGATATCATCGACCACATCCGTTGTACTCTCGATCCCTGCTTTCATCAGCTGGGAAGCCGCGAGCTGCATCAGGATCGGAAGATCTGCTCTTGCGGAATAAGTGATCATATGAATGGAAAGTGCCTCGCCGTCCTTCTCATAAATGCCGGCATCGTTCTTTGCATAACCTGCTTCCTCCAGAAGCGCTGCGGCTGCATCCACATCGGTGATCTCTTCTACTTCTCCGGCGAAGGAATAATACTGCGCAAAGATACCGTTTGCCACACGTCCGCCCTTCAGGGCCGCGGTCATTTCCTCACGATCCAGAACAAGGTTGATCGCCTGACGCACCTTCGGATCAGCCATTGGTCCGGAGAGCAGATTGGTGAAAGCAAAATACTGATAGCCTGCGTCATAGTCTTTTACTGTAAAGCCTTCTCCGGAAAGGATATCCGCAATCTCGGGCGTGAGACCAAACATCAGATCGATCTCGCCTCCCTCAAACGCCAGCTGCATGGAAGCGGCATCACGGAACACCTTCAGTGTAACATTGGAACGATCCTCGGCGCGGTCGTCATAGTAGGGATTGGGCACCAGCTCAAGCGAAACACCGGAATCCAGCTTTTCTACCATATACGGACCTGTATAGAGGAAGTCCTCCCCGTCCTGCTTGAACACAATGTTGCACCACTCGGCGAGCAGTGAACTCATAACCGGCGTAGCACGTTCCGTAACGATTTCCAGTGTATCCTCATCCTGCGCTGTGAAGGTAACTACCCCGGCCGTTCCGTTGGTCATGGAATTATTGGCCTGAAGATAATTCATACAGTCAGCAAGCGCCTGCGCATCGCAGTCCGTTCCATCACTGAATTTCACGGTGCCCGTAAGCGTTGCTTCCCAGGTGAGATCATCCTTGCGTTCCAGATCGCTTACAAAACGGGATACCAGATTGCCCTGCGCATCCTGCATATAAATGCCTTCACTGATTCCGTGGGAGGTAAGATCCCAGGCACTGTCCACCGGATTGGTATTGTCCGCCACATAACCGCATCCGATCGTAATCTGCCCGGGCGAAGCTTCCTCTGCGGTAAAGGTTCCTCCAAACAATACACTCATGGCCGCGATTCCGGTCAGGAACAGAATACTTCTTTTCTTCATTACACACGTCCTTTCTGAAATGATCATCTGCAGACAGGGCAAACAAAATAAGCCGATCGCTGTGCCCGCGATGACTACACTGTGAAACTCTGATCAGATACCCGTATTCTGACTCGGACTCAGGCCTACTTGCTGCCCTTCTCAGGAATCATATCTCCCAATGGCATATGCAGCTTTCGTCGTCCATTACAGCAGGGACTGACTGTACCGGGATCACACCGGACTTCCTTCCGCAGCCTGTGAAGAACTGCGGAATAATATCTGATCTTTCTATACAGGTGGATTTCCGACTACTGACGTTTCGGCCTGTCCGGTTCGCAGCCCTGCGAATAAGGCTATGCTCACCGGAGTTTGCATCAGAAAACCACACTTTCATTATATCGGCGCAGAAAGGACCTGTCAACCATAGGACTTGCATGTTTAACTGTACCGTTACCTTTATGCAGCATCCACCGTCTGACACGGGACAGCGATCTGCTGTCCAACGTAGATGCGACTGCTCTTCATGGCATTCACCTGCATGATCTCCTGAACCGTATTCCGAACGTCCGCTGCACTGCAGTCCGCCGCATCGCCGCTGCAGCGGCTGGCAATATCCCAGAGCGTATCATTCGCTCTGACGCGAATCACCTCATAATAGCGTACCGGTGAAACGGACACCGGTTCTTCCGCTCTCCTGCCCTCCGAGGTGAATCCGGAAAGACACATCATAGTAAAAATCATGACTGTAACAGCGAGAGCAAGGGTAACTACCTTCCTGCCGCCTCTCCTGTGAGCCGCCCTGTTGACCGTTCTGCATGACATCCCGTTTACCGGCCTGCGGCCCGGACATTCTGACCTGCTCTCTGCACAGCTTCTCCCTCTAACTGCTTTCATCATCTTCCCTCCCCCGTTTTATGCTGCCTGCCGATTCCAGAAGATCCCGGAAGCCCTTCTGCGTCAGGCCGGATCTCTTCTTCGGCATTTTGTTTTTCCGAACATTCGTTCTGTACAGATCGTATCACCCGAACGAATGTTTGTCAACAAAAATCGAACATACATTCTGAAAAAGAATTGCCTTTTCTGAAACTGCATGTTATACTGGCATTACACAGGGGGAGTTTTCGGAGGTTCGATTGATTATGGCAAATGGAAAGATATCTTCAAAGCAGCGGGAAATTCTTGAATATATCAAGCAGGAAATCCTGCAGCGCGGCTTTCCGCCTGCAGTAAGAGAGATTTGTGAAGCAGTCGGGCTCAAGTCCACCTCTTCCGTACATGCGCACCTTGAAACCCTCGAACGCAGCGGATATATCCGGAGGGATCCCTCCAAGCCCAGGACCATTGAAATTCTGGATGACGAATTCAATCTTCTTCGCCGCGAGGTGGTCAATGTTCCTCTGGTCGGCACAGTCGCAGCCGGACAGCCCATTCTGGCGCAGGAACATATCGAAAACTATATTCCGATCCCTGCAGAGTACATGCCTGCCGAGCAGAGCTTTATGCTGCGTGTAAAAGGCGAGAGCATGATCGGCGCCGGCATCCTCGACGGCGACTGCGTCCTCGTAAAGCAGACCGCCTCGGCATCGAACGGGGATATCGTTGTCGCTCTGGTCGATGATTCCGCAACGGTCAAAACCTTCTACCGCGAGAAGGATCACATCCGTCTGCAGCCGGAGAACGATTCAATGGATCCGATCATCGTGCACGATGAAGCGTCGATCCTCGGGAAGGTGTTCGGTGTGTTCCGGCTGCTGTGAGGCTGCATGGTCCATTCCTATGAGCAAAATAAAAAACAGAATCCCTGACGGGATTCTGTTTTTTATTACACGTCCATGTCCCATTTTTTATGCTTTTTTGGTGTCCCCGCCCTGTGTGGTAAACTGGGGGAAGCGCCGCGGAAGTGCGTGCAGTACTTCTTTTGTAAGCACTGCGTGATATCCTGCCGGATTGAGCATGTATCCCTTGGCGTTTGCCGGAAGTCCCTTTTCCAGGGCTGCAAACGGAAGGGTCAGCGCCATCATCTGCTTGCCGCGGGCGAATTTCTGCAGCTCGGTCTGGTCGGAGAAGATGGGCTGGTACACGGAGCCGTCCTTGGTTTTGACGGCGGGTGTCTGGTACTTTTTCTGGCGCAGCTTGTCGGCGATGGTGCCCGGGCCGTCCTGCAGCACGATGGGCAGCAGGAATTTGCTGCGCACGATGTTGCTGGAGAATTCCTCCTCGAGATCGCGCAGATCCGGCTTTTCCTCGTTGTCGACGGGGCGTGCGGCCTCCTGCATGAAGTAGATGCCGGTCAGCTGCAGGCCGGGGTTCATGATCGGCCTGGACTCCGGCTTCATCTTGCTGTAGTCGGGCGGATTGACCAGCTCGGACAGCTCGATGCGTACGTTTTCTTCGGTGCCATTCACACACACCAGCTGATTGACCCCGATGAAATACAGGGAGGAGAAGAAATTCAGGAAGTCCTTGTTCATGATCTTGCTTCCATTGATCAGGACCTTCTTCTCCAGGTAGGGTTTTGCAAATTCCTTCAGCTGCTGTTCATTGTCGAATACCCAGATCTGGTCATCGAACGTTTCGGGATCGCACACGACGAGGGGCATCCCGGTGAAGCCACAGAAGGCGACCAGAATGGATTCCTTCTTGCGCAGCTTCTTTATGAAAAAAGTGTTGTCCACTGCCATTTCTTCTTACTCCTTTTCGCCCTCACGCAGCGCATCGATGGAGATAGCCTCGCCATCCACCCAGATCCGCTCCAGATCATAGAAGAGCCGGTTCTCCCGGTCAAAGATGTGTACAATGATGTCGCCGTAGTCCATCAGAATCCAGTTGGCGCTCTGTACGCCTTCCTTCTGACGCACTTCGAAACCAGCCTTGTACAGGGCCTCTTCGACGTTTTCCGCAAGTGCCTGCACCTGGTTGCGGTTGGTGCCGGATGCGATCAGGAAGTAATCAGCGATCACACTTACTTTTTCGATACTGAGCACGCGGATGTCCTCCGCCTTCTTCTCTTCCAGTGCGTCGTATGCGATCCTGGCCATCTTTTTGGAAGTCATGTCACTCATTCATTTTCCCCCTTTCGTGAATCAGGTTTTCATAAAAGTGAAATGCCTGCTCGGTCATGGTGTCGACCACCCGTGTGCTTTCGCTGTGATCCAGATACAGCAGAGTATCGCGCAGCGTTACATAAATGGCCAGATCAAGGTCGGAGAATGCCAGAGAGCGGATTCGTCCGAGATTGTCGGCCTTCCAGCGCATGGGCTCGATATAATCGGCGATGTAGACGATCTTTTCGAGCAGGCTCATGTCGGGTTTTCCGGTGGTGTGCCAGCGGATGGCGCCGAGCACGTCGGGATCGTCTACTCCGTATTTATCCTTTGCCAGATAAGCTCCCAGCTTGGCATGCAGCAGGTAGGGTGCGCTTTTTTCGGACTCGGAAATTTCCAGGCCGTATTTTTCGCACATACGCAGCTTCTTGTCATTGGGGATGCATTTTGCACAGTCGTGCAGAAGGCCCGCTGCCTGGGCATGATTAAGATCACTCCCGTAGCGCATGGCCAGTGCAGCAGACGTATACATCACACCCAGGGTGTGGCGATAGCGGTCGCTGTCGAGCTCTTTTCTGAGCTTTTTGTCGATCTTGGTGAGGTTATATGATGTCATGTCTGCCTTTCAAAACATTGTGTATTTTCGACGCCTCAGCCTGCGCTGCTGGCACCGTAGATTCCCTCCCTGCGGATGTACTCGATCTGCTCATCCCTGAGGTAGTACCGGCAGCTCCTCCCCTGGCGGATCCATTCGCGCAGCATACTGGACGAGACGTCCACATTGGGCGTGGAAAGCTTGCGAATGTCAGCATTAAACAGACTCTGAAGATGCTCGATCTGCCGGTCCAGCTCCTCGGTCGGCATGTGATCACGCACGGCTACAATGAGCGTGCACAGGCGGCTGATCGTCTCCGGTTCGCGCCAGGTTTCAAAGCGCATCAGCGAATCCGCTCCCAGAATGAAGAAATACCGCTGCCCGGGATTCTCCGCAGTCATACGTGTCAGGGTCTTACTGGTATAAATATACCCCAATTCGTGCATTTCTTCCATAGAAAGTTCAAAATGATCATTGCCTTTGATCGCCAGCTCCACCATGCGCACCCGCTGTTCATTGGTGGCCCCTCCGTCCCGGACGGGCTTGTGGGGCGGATTTCCGGAGGGCATAAACAGCACCTTATCGAGGTGAAACTCCTCGTAGGCACATTCCCCCAGGATGAGATGACCTGCATGAATGGGATCAAATGTACCGCCCATGATTCCGATGCGGCCGGTGCTTCCATCATTTTCACTGATTGCCATATCCGATACCTCCTCCCCGTTCTGTGCCGGTCAGATCCACTACTGTTAAGAGAGCATGTTTCTCTCACTCATCCGGGAAGAGCTTATTTTCCATTCCTGAGAAACGTTTCATCCCTGAGGATCGTTTCATTCCTGAGAACCGTTTAATCTCTGAAAAAAGCTCATGCCTTTTTGCGTGCCGGAGGAAGCTCGATTTTCTTCTTGTCATCCTTTCCCTCACGGTACAGAACGATTTTCCGTCCGATCACCTGCACAACATCGCTTCTGGTACGCTCTGCTGCGGTCTGTGCCAGGTCAGATGCTTCCCACTCGCAATTTTGCAGAACATTGATCTTGATCAGCTCCCGTGCGGCCAGTGCCTCGGCGATCGCTGCGGTCAGCTCGGGCGTCAGGCCTCCTTTGCCGATCTGCAGCACCGGATCCATGGTCATGGCCAGGCTTTTCAGATAAGCGCGCTGTTTGCTTGTCATATCTTAGTGCTCCTTTTTCTCTCTACTGCGCTGCGTTCTGCACACAGCTCTCCATATAACTGCCGACCGTTCCACACCTGATTCACCGGAGTAAGGACTGCCTTGAGGATCCCTTTTGGGGCCGCAGTGCGCATCACCGCAAGCAGCTGATCGAACCGGGCCTCATTTTCAACACAGATCACTGCCATGGGCTCCCGGATCGCAGCAGCAATCGGAACAGGGAGCGGACTGCGCCCCGGCATTTGTCCCCCGGTGCGCTTCACGTCCTGCGGTGCAAGCTTTCCGATCGGGATAAGCTCCTGTTCCGGCTGAACAGAAAGCACCGTAATGCCGGTCAGCGCAAGAGCGCTGCGCACTTTCTGCACAGCCTGTTCCTCCATATGATACAAAAGCAGTGTACCCATGTCCTTCTTCCCCTGCTTGATTATTTATAGTAGTCGAATTTCAGGCCGTACATCTGCACGGTATCGCCGTCGGTGATGCCGAGTGCCTCGAGCTGGTCGAGAATTCCGTTATCTCTGAGGAAATTCTGAAAGAAGCGGAAGCCTTTCTCGGCTTCGAGGTTGGTATAGCCGAGCATCCGCTCGATCTTCGGCCCTTCCACGATGAACAGATGCTCGTCCTGATCGGATTTCTCCACCGTAAAGGGCAGAGAATTGTCGCGCATGTGTTCCTCCGGGAAGTATTCCTGCGCAAACACGACCTTCTCGCGGGGCATCTCGCGCAGCTTCGCCGTCACGGCGTGGATGAGCTCCGGTACTCCCTGCCCGGAAACTGCACTGATGGCATAAACCGGGTAGCCCTGGGGCTCAAATTCCTTTCGCAGGCGCTGCACCGGATCCTCGCTGCCCTCCTCCGTAAAAATGGCATCGATCTTGTTGGCGGCGATGATCTGTGGACGCTTTGCAAGCTCTTCGTTGTAAGAGGCAAGCTCACGGTTGATCGTGTATACATCCTCTACCGGATCGCGGCCTTCGACGGACGCAGCGTCTACCAGATGAATGAACAGCCTGGTACGCTCAATATGCCGCAGAAATTCATGTCCGAGACCGGCTCCTTCGCTGGCGCCTTCGATCAGCCCCGGAATGTCCGCGATCACAAAGCCATCGCCGTCATCGCTTTCCACGACGCCGAGATTCGGTGTGATCGTCGTAAAAGGATAGTCGGCAATTTTGGGCGCCGCATTCGTGGTCCTGGACAGGAAGGTGGATTTTCCCGCATTGGGGAAGCCGATCAGGCCGACATCGGCGATCATTTTAAGCTCCAGAAGCACCTCAAGCTCGACGGCCTCCTGCCCGGGCTGGGCATATTTGGGCGCCTGCATGGTGGAGGTGGCATAGTGCATATTGCCGTTGCCGCCGCGTCCGCCTTTGAGCACGACCTGCCGCAGATTATCCCCGGAAAGATCGGCGATCACCTGGCCGGAGGCAGCCTCCCGTACAACGGTTCCCTCGGGAACGCGCAGTACAAGATCCTTTCCGTCTTTGCCATGGCAGCGCTTCTTGCCGCCCTCCTGGCCGTCCGTTGCGGAGAATTTCCGCCTGTGCCGGTAATCAAAGAGCGTATTGAGCCCCTTGTCCACCTCAAAAATCACGTCGCCGCCGCGTCCGCCGTCGCCGCCGTCCGGACCGCCGTCGGGTACATATTTTTCTCTCCGGAAGCTTACATGGCCGTTACCGCCTTTTCCGGACCGGATAATTATTTTTGCTCTGTCTGCAAACATAGTATTTTTCCTGATTAAAACAAAAAGGCTTTATCCTGCCCAAGGGATAAGCCTTTTCGAGAACTGCAATATCACTTGCAATATCACTCTGCCTGTGCCGGGACTACAGAAACCTGCTTTTTGTCTCTGCCCTTTCTTTCGAAATGCACAACACCGTCCACCAGCGCAAACAGGGTATCATCACCACCGCGGCCTACGTTGGTCCCCGGATGAATCTTGGTCCCTCTCTGTCTGTACAGGATGTTGCCGGCCTTCACAAACTGACCGTCTGCTCTCTTGGCTCCAAGTCTTTTCGCTTCGCTGTCACGGCCGTTCTTCGTGGAACCGACACCCTTTTTATGAGCGAATAACTGAAGGTTCATCTTTAACATAATCGCACCACCTTTGATATCCATTCATGCCGTCATTCCGTTTCCTCCGACGCGCAAAAGCGTTCGTCGATGGTCAGGAATGCTTCTCCATAGTTCTCCGAAATCGAATGCAGGCCCAGCATCAGCGAGTCCAGAAGAAGCCTGGCTCCTTCGGACTGTGGAAACTCGAGCGAGACCGAGAGGAACCCCCCCTGTGCTCCGCCTTCGTCCACGACGATGCCGTCCCCGGTAAGCTGATCGAGCGAATTGACTGCGTTGATCAGCAGCGCCGAAACTCCCGCACATACGATGTCGGATCCTTCCTCATCGTATAACGCGTGTCCTTCACTGACGATCCTGCGGTAATTCTCTCCCTGTTTCTCAACAGTAATATGAATCATAAAGCTCAGCCGTTGATCTTTTCGATTTTCACCTGTGTGTACTGCTGTCTGTGACCGTTCTTTTTGTGATAACCGGTCTTGCTCTTATACTTGTAAACAATGACCTTTTTCGCTTTGTCATTCTTTACGACTGTAGCAGTAACAGTAGCTCCGGCAACGTCCGCCCCAACTTTCAGGCCTTCGTCCTTGACTGCGAGCACCTGATCAAAGGTAACGCTCTCGCCGGCTTCAACGCCCAGCTTTTCGACATTAATGATATCGCCCTCGGATACTTTGTACTGTTTACCACCTGTTGCAATAATTGCGTACATATGGCACCTCCT
>AUXO017321000.1_pt1 | contig 10600 bp, 9 predicted proteins | sample 768731 | NCBI WGS metagenome assembly AUXO01 (sample SAMN02715735, study PRJNA202380) | gut metagenome | biome: sheep rumen | host: Ovis aries | place: New Zealand: Palmerston North
GTGAACTCGGGGTTGTGGTTGCGGTCCATGCCCTCGTTGCGGAAGTTCTTGCCTATCTCATACACGCCTTCAAAGCCGCCCACAATAAGGCGCTTCAAGTAAAGCTCGGTGGCGATGCGCATGTACATGTCGATGCCCAGCGCGTTGAAATGAGTGATAAACGGACGGGCACTGGCACCACCGGCAATGGCTTGCAGTGTGGGGGTCTCCACCTCGGTGTAGCCAGCCTCATCGAGCACGCGACGCATGGTGCGAACCACCGTGGCACGCTTGATGAAGGTGTCCTTAACACCCTCGTTAACAACCAGGTCGACATAGCGCTGGCGATAACGCAACTCAGGATCATCAAAGGAGTCGTAGGTCACGCCATCTTTAACCTTGACGATGGGCAGTGGTTTGAGGCTCTTGCTCAACACCTTGAGTTGCTGCGCATGAACACTGATTTCGCCTGTCTGAGTGCGGAACACATAGCCCTCAATGCCCACAAAGTCGCCTATGTCGAGCAACTTCTTGAACACCACGTTGTAGAGGTCTTTATTCTCATCTTGGCACAAGTCGTCGCGGCTAATATAGACTTGCACTCGGCCACGCGAGTCCTTGAGCTCCATGAACGATGCCTTACCCATGATGCGGCGGCTCATGATGCGGCCGGCAATGCTCACCTGGCGGGGCTCGTCATCGTCGTTGAACCGCTCCTTGATGTCATCGCTCCAAGCGTTTACAACCCATTCGGCTGCCGGATAAGGGTCTATGCCCAACTCACGCAACTGGTTTAAACTGTTACGCCTAACTATCTCTTGTTCGCTAAGTTCTAAAATATTCATATTGTAGATTTTGAGTTTTAATCGGTAGATTTTCAAAATGCAAAGTTACAACATTTTTTTGTATACTACGCCACAAGTACTGCAAAATCAAGAAAATAAAGAAAAAGTAACTCCTGCACAAGCCACAAACACATCCGCAACTCAATAGAAACATAACAATCTATAGAATCTCAAAGGCGAAATGTAACCATTCTAGTCCACTCTGACATTATGCCTAAGATAAGAAATAAACACAGGTAACTCAACACTCCTAACACAAAGATCAGATAGGCCAACAAAAATCAGCACCCAATGTATTTATTTTTCCATTTTACTTAATCTTTTTGTAAAAGCCGTTTCCTTTAAATTCAATTATCCCTTTGTCACGTAGGAATTGTAGTTGCTGTCTAATCTTGTCATGAATGTGATTGTTTGCAGGATGCTTAAAAGACAACTCTGGAACGAATTCATACATTTGCTTTAGAGAAAAATCTGTATCTAGTTTTTCCACGCATTGAAGCACATCCACCAACCATCCTCGACCTTCAAGAGTCATTTTTTGCAGCGAATAAACGCGATTGTAGTCTTGGATCACATCTTCAATCTTGCGAACATTTCCATTATGGATAATGGAGATCTTGGCAATTTTTGGAATGTCTCCCAATAAGATATTACATCCAACCCATCCTGCTCTTCGTGCAGTCTCACGAAGTGGTTTGCGCTTAAATATTATACAAGGTGTAAAAAAGCATTTTGGTACAATAATGAGATTATTCACTTCGAATCTGTCGTAGTGCATAAAGAAAAAGCTTGGATTATCTAATGATGTAATTCGCTTAATCATTGTGTCATAAACACCATCAGCTACACTTTTTGGGAAAATATCACTTGCAGATTTCTGACTCTTCAACTCATATTGTGACTTGCATTGTTCGCACACATAATCTTTGACAGGTGCATTTGGCTCAGCTTGTCTAATTCTTGTTTCGCCACAAATTGGGCAATACATATTGCGTGCCAACCAATCTTCTGTCATTACCCTTACAATCTGGCTTGGACTTTTGTACCCTTCTGCTAATGAAGTATTGAAGCGCAAATTCATTTCTTTAAAAAGAATTTTAGATTTTCTGTTTCTCTAGATATCTTCATCTATTGAATTGCAACTTGGTTAATATCATTGATAACAGCGTGCTGAATATTAGGGTAACGCTCTAACATATAGAAAAGCATTGCACCACCACCTACAAATGGTTCTATGTACGTAACATTCTCCCAATTATCAAAGTCAGCTGGAAGTTGAGCATCCAGTTGTTCAATGAGTTGGCTTTTTCCACCAACCCACTTGATAAAAGGTTTTGCTTTAGTCATAATATTCATCTGAAATTATCTTCAGTATCGTTATGCGGATATCTTACATCTACACCAAGAATTTCTGCTTTTTAGCAAATAACTATACCATATATTTTGAAATGGTAGAAATCAAACTTTGATGCAAAATTATAAAAATTCTCGGTTTCTGACGATTTTTATCAGTGGAAAGTGACATCAAGTATTATAATTTATCTTTATTGCCGTACAAAAACAACAATAATTGAAATTTAATTTGTTACAGTATATTACTCTATGTGCGCCGCAATAACTTTACCCATTGACGGAGATTAAAGACACTTTTACTTATTAAGAACCCTTTGATAATAAAATAGCTCCTCTTTGAGGCAATTTGTTGATACACTATAGTCTAATGATTTATATTGCTTAACTACACCAACGTGTATGTGGTGATTTAGGGAAGAAAAAATTTGGTGAAGACACAATTAATTCGCAACTTTACAACCCAAAATCACCTTTCAATATTCATGACATGACGAAACCGGTTTTCTTAATAGGCTATATGGGTTGCGGCAAGACTACGCTGGGTGAGCCGCTGGCTAGAGTGCTGGGCAAGGAGTTTGTTGACCTTGACCATTATATTGAGCGGCAGTGCGGCATGACTGCCAAGGAGGTGTTCATGACTCATGGAGAATCTCACTTTCGCAAGTTGGAACGCACCGCCCTCGAGGAAATTGCCGCCAGCGGAATTGATGCCGTGGTGGCTTGTGGCGGAGGCACTCCACTGCAGCCCGGAAACATGGAACTGATGAACGACCTGGGCATCACCGTGTGGCTGCAGGCTAGCGTTGACCGCATCACATCGCGCCTGGTGCTGCCCGAGCAACGCGCCAAGCGCCCGCTGCTTAGCGGCATGAACGATGAGGAGATTCGCCACTCGGTGGCCGCGGGACTAGCCACCCGCCGCCCTCACTATGAGAAAGCCCAACTTCGCTTCGACTCCACCTGGCTCGAAAGTCCTGCCGAAATCGAAGCCAGCGCCCTGCGACTGAAGGAAATTTTAGTTAAACGCACATTGCTTAATGCATAATTATTGGGCACTTAACCTCACTCTGCCACTTGTGGTAGTTCGCTATCCTCGGCCTTATTTTCATCGTTTACTTGATTGGTGGAGGTTTTGTCGATTACAGGGGCGTTGCCGGCAATCTCTTGTTCAGCCTCTTTTTCAGTATTCTCTTGCTCCCGCTGCTTCTTGGCATCTTTCTTCAGCTGGTACTTAATGCAGGCTAGGCTTATTCCGAAGATTATGAAAATGACTATTAAGAATGGCAATGGTAATGTTAACGCGCCAAAAATGTAATGGATTGAAGAAACGTCAGGGGTACTTGTTTCAGTTGGAACGAATGCAACGACAATGCACACAAAAAATAACAGGGCCATAATCATCAGCAAAATCCCCACAGCAACCACCACTATCAGTCTCCAAATGGTGCCCCACACACTGTGACCGAAGAGTTGCTTATAGGACCGATAAAACTGTATCACCAAGACAACAATGAAGAAGTAGGCTCCCAAGCCTCTTAACATATCGGTTTCAGTCTTATTAATGATGATTGCAACCAGCAACAGTAGCAGCATTTGCACGCTGTTAAACACTTGGATGAAGAATCCCTCGGGCAGCGTGTGATGGTCACATCTGGGCGAAATGCGGAAGAGTACCCATGTGGGCCAAATCAAGAATGACTGCAACAGCAAGAACCCCCAGTCATAATGCTTGCTAAACCATTTAAGCACATCCAAAACAAAGTCTTGAGCGTTTTGTCCTCCCTTCCCGTCGATTTTAACATTTTCCATCATTTGGCCGGAGTTCTCGGGGTCTAAAAGGTTATTGGCAATGAGCACAATCACGCCTATTATCACTAGCATTTTCACCGGAGGGAAGCTAACCTGGCGGCGACCGCTAATGTAGTCGGCAATGAAATAGCCAGGCCTGAGCAACAGTTGCCACAAGGAGTAGGGCATGGAACGGGTGTGCATACCCCACAGCTCAAGAAACCCAAGCCAAACGCTATTCCACGTGATGCGTCCCATCCCGGCACGCTGCGAGCAAGTGGGACAATAGTTGCCCTCAAACTCCTCGCCACAGTTGTTGCACTTGTGAGTGGCTGTGTCGCGCGTGTAGCTAAATGGTTCTTGTTGCCATTGGCGAAAACGTTTCAATCGTTGCTTATGATTCATGATTGCTCACTTATTTATAATTACGCAAAAAACTCGATTTATCGATACTTTAGTCTGTGCTAATTAATTATCACCGAGGCTCATCTTTTTCCAGCCAGGTCGAGAACCACTTCACCGCCTAGCACTATTCCTGCAGCGGCAGGAACAAAGGCGTTGCTGGCTGGAACCGGTCGCTTGCCCTGCTTCACAGTCTCGCCCGAGGGCAACGGTTGCTGCGGTTGCTCCTTGCTGAAGACACACTTGAAGTGGTTAATTCCTTCCTTGCGCAACTTCTTGCGCATGATTCGAGCCAATGGGTCAACATCGGTATCGCTAATGTCGGCAACAGTGAATGCACTGGCATCGAGCTTATTGGCGGCTCCCATGCTGCAAATGATGGGCACTCCCAACCGCGTGCAGCGCCTCACCAGCTCCATCTTGGCACTAACGGTGTCGATGCAGTCTATCACATAGTCATATTCACTCAAGTCCACCTCGTGGGCGTTGCCCACAACATAGAACATCTTGAACACCCTAACTTTGCATGATGGGTTAATATCGGCAATACGCTCGGCTGCCACATCCACCTTGTAGCGACCCACAGTGGCAGTGGTTGCAATAATCTGGCGATTGATATTACTCAGGCTCACCACGTCGTTGTCATAGAGGTCAATGGCCCCTACCCCACTGCGAGCAAGCACCTCCACGGCATAACCGCCCACGCCGCCCACGCCAAACACCGCCACGCGACTCGCAGCCAGGCGTTCAAGCGCCTCGTCGCCCATGAGCAGTGCTGTGCGAGTGAATCTCTCATCCATAATGCGCACCCGTTATTTAGTCCAAGCGCCTATCACCTCGCCCACATACATAGTGTGCACCCCGGCAGGGAAGTTGCTGTAGCGTTTGCGAGGCACATCATTCTTAAAATACTGTGGGTCGAAAGGTGCGGCATACATCGTTTCGCATTCAATCACAAGCGTGGCCTCGGTATAGTAGGGCGCGCCGTTGGCTGTATAGGCCGTGTGAAGTCCCAGCGCCGCGGCTTTGTCGCCATTGCGGCCGCTGTTGTTGCCCATGTAGCGCAACACGTTGCCGTCGGGCATAGCCATTACAGTGAAATACTTGGAGCCATCCATAAACTCCTTAGTATAGCGCTTCTCGGCAACATAGACGGTGAGCGCGGTGCGCCCCCACAGCGTGCCTATGGCACCCCAACCAATGGTCATGGCGTTGCTGGCTTTCTTGTTGCCAGCCGCCAGCAGTAGCGGTGAGTGGAACCAGTCGAACCCGTTCTCCTTGAACTCACTGCGAATGTCGATAGGCTTGAATCCATGTTTTTCCTGAGCCTTCACTTGCCCGGCACAGCCCACTGCCAGCATCGCAACCACAGCGATGATAATAGATTTTAGTCTCATTGTGAAAAATATTTTTATCAAAGGTACAACTTTTTTTCATGCGCACTCTAAATATCAACATGTTTTTGTTTAAAAATGCGGAAAATGTCAAAATATTGCCCTTTTCAATGCCTGCTTGTTTAAAATGAAAAAAAGATTTACCTTTGTCATCATCTTTATTTTCAATCATGGCTTTTTACAACGGCATAGAGATTGTGAGGCAATTCTCGCTGGGAACGTGCAAGGTGAGGGTGGCGCAGGTGGAACCGCTGGGACAACCCGGCAAGCTCGACGAGGCTTTGAGGCTACTCTCGCTCGAGCGCCGCGACAAGACGCTGCGCTACCGCTTTGAGCGAGGTAAGTGGCTCAGCGCCGGAGCGGGATTACTGCTCGACAGCATGCTCTCTGAGCACGGCTTGAGAGAGCGCGACATGCAACTGGTGATAGGCAATCATGGCAAGCCCATGCTGGCAACACACCCCGAGCTGCATTTCAACCTCTCGCACAGCGGCACGCTGGTGGCATGCGCCATGGGTGACCGACCTGTGGGGGTGGATGTGCAGACCATCGTCGAGGCTCGGCGCAGCCTCATCAATTACATCATGAGCTCCGAAGAGATTGCCGCCCTCGACGCCACCACAACCGACCTGGAGCGGCGTCACCTTTTCACTCAGTTGTGGACCCTCAAGGAGAGTTATGCCAAGGCCACCGGCAACGGTCTGAGTCATGAATTTCCCTCTTTCTCAATCGACTCCACCGGTACGATCAAGCCACTCAAGCCACTCACCCCCCCGGCTGCCTTCAAGACCGTGACCCTGGGCGGCTCCATCGTCACTGTTGCTGTGCTAAACCGGTAACCTCACCGGCGCTTCTTTGAAAAAGTTGTTTAAATCAATGCTGACTTAACGGTTTTTTCCACGCTTGAGGGAGATTTTTTTAATTTCATTTTTTTGTGCTACCTTTGCAATCTCATGTTTTTGTCACTAACGATTAACTATGTCGAGCAATAAGAGAAAATGGTATGTGGTGTGGGTAGGCACCGAGCCCGGAATTTGCGACACGTGGACCGAGTGCCAACTTCGCACAAAGGGCTACCCCGGAGCGCTCTACAAGAGCTTCGACAACCAGGAAGATGCCGTGCAGGCCTGGCGCAACGGCTACGACGAGGAGGCACGCAAGGTGCTGCGCGCCATTGCCAACGCGCCGCGCCGCAACGACGAAATGGACTACACGCAAATTCCCGAGATTATTCCCGGCAGCTGGGCTGTTGACGCGGCATGCAGCAAGAATCCGGGTGTCATGGAATATCGTGGCGTGGATGTTTACACCGGAGCGCAAATATTTCACCAGGGACCTTTCCCTCAGGGAACTAACAACATAGGCGAATTTCTGGCCATAGTGCACGCGCTCGCCATGCTCTATAACCGCGGCGACGGCACCACTACCATCTACAGCGACAGCCGCACGGCTCAAGCATGGGTGAGGCGACGCAAGTGCGCAACCAAGCTCGTGAGAACCGAGCAAAACGCCAGGCTGCTCGACATCGTGGCACGGGCCGAGCACTGGCTGCAGACTCACTCGACTACCAACCCTGTGCGCAAATGGCAAACTGACAAATGGGGCGAGATTCCGGCCGACTTTGGCAGAAAATGATTATGGCACAATTTTTGCGGCTCTGCACCGTGTAACCAAGAAACTGACAAAATGCACTCTTTCAAGCAGCATGGCATGAAATATCGCAGCGAGAACGACAAAGCCTACGGAGTGGCCGGGATGGCACTGGGGCTGGCGGTCTTCGACGTGAGCGCACTCTCGCAGGGTATCGACCTCGATGCCACAGGATTTGAGTGCTTGCAGTTTGTCCCCGACTTCTTCATCGCAGGTAACCCTCTCATGAGCGCCAAGGACTCATGGAAGCACACCTACAGCCATTTCCAGGTGATGATGGGTCTCTCCATCGCCAATGCCATGTGCCGCAAGATGCTGCTCGACCATGGCAGCATCGACCGCAAGTTGCGCACGCTGCTGCTCGAGGCGGCATGCAACGAGGGAATGGTCTCGTGCCAGCTCGAGAAAGAGGAGGTGGAACCTCTCTTCGACAAGTATTTTTCCCACCTGATGGGTGTGTTCTCCAATCGGGATATCGCACAGGCCGTCGACCGCTTTGCCCACATCATTCAGCAAGAACGCACTCTCTCCAGGCAAGACATGGAAGATTATTTTAGCTCAGTGCTGTAGATGAGAAAGCGCTCTAAACAAGCAATGCCACAACCTTCCACTACATTAATTCAAGTTTCCCATTCCATCCATTTTGCTTAATTTTTATCGCCATTAGTTGAAAAAAGTTGTGAGTCACGCCTCAATGTAATAGTTTTGTAATTTGGTGACCGAACTAAATCAATAACCACAAAATAATAACAAAACTTTATGCTTATGAAAAAAGCAATATTGACTATTCTAATTTCGGTAGGCGTGATAGCTGCCACTGCGGCGATTTACCCCTACTTGAACGTGGGACTCGACAATGGCTCCGAAAAGTCATACCCGTCGACGGGCCTGACATTGAAATTTGAAGACGGAAAGCTTGTTGCCAGCAATGGCGGCACTCTTGCCGGCAATCACAACCTGGACAACGTGCTCTACATGATGTTTGGGCTTGGTAAAGAAAGTGGTGGTGGCGAAACCACTCCAGTGAACGGCGACGTGAACGGCGACGGCATCTGCAACAGTGCCGACGTCACCGCGCTCTATCAGTTTATCCTCAACAATGATGACAGCAAGATTGTTAATGGCGACCAAAACAACGATGGCAACATCAACTCGGCCGACGTCACTGCTGTGTATAAAATCATCATGGGCGAAAGCCAGGAGGAACCCACAACCAACGAAACTATTGAAGTGGGCGAGATTACCGAGGGCGACCAGACGATGTGGGTCGTTACGGGCGACGTGAAGTGGGCTTTCACCACCGAGCAGCTCGACACCATGACCTACAATGCAACATCGTTTACAGCGCTTGGCAAGACATTCTTGCTTACCGAGGTCGACAGCATCTACATCGACAACACTCCTGTGGCCGACAACACCGTGAACGTTGCCTACAACGGCACCACTGCCAAGATGATTGTGGCAGGTAACATTGCCAAGAACATGACCGCCAGTGTCAACGGCGCTCACGTGATGGCATTGCAAGACACCTGTGTGACCGAGGAAATTATCTACACCCTGAGCGGCGAATCAACCAACGGCTCATTCTACCAGGATGGCGACCTCAAGATAACAGTGCAACTCAACGGTCTCACCCTCAATAACCCCGATAGCGCAGCTATCAACATTCGCGACGGAAAGCGCATAGCTGTGGAACTCATTGAGGGAACAACCAACAACCTCACCGACGGCGAGGGTGGCGCGCAAAAGGGCTGCTTTGCCGTGAAGGGACACACTGAGTTCAAGGGCGCAGGTGTGCTCAATATCACCGGTAACTCAAGCCATGCCTTCTGGGGCAAGGAATATGTTGAGGTGAAAAAGACAGTGGGCGAAATCAATATCCTGGGCGCAAAGGGCGACGGTTTCAATATCAACCAATACTATCAGCAAAATGGCGGTAAGGTGACTGTGAAGAACGTGACCGACGACGGCATCCAAGTGTCGTTTGAGACCGATGATGCCGGCAACATCGAGGAAGATGTTGACAACACCGGCGAAATTACTCTCAAGGGTGGCACGCTCGACCTCACCATGACCAGCAATGGAGGCAAGGGTGTCAAGACTCAAGGCGATTTCATCATGCAAGGCGGTGAACTCAAGGTTGTGCAAAGTGGCAACCTCGTTGTTGACGGAGCCGACATCAGCTACGGCACCAGTGTCAAGGCCGACGGTAACATCACCATCACCGGTGGCTCGGTCGACATCAACAACACCGCGCAAGGCGGTAAGGGCCTCAACGCCGACGGAACCATCCTCATCAACGAGGAGACTGCTACTACCACTATCAATGTCAAGGCCAACGGCCAGGGTGGCACTGCCGAGACCAGTGGCTCTGAAAGTGGCGGCACAACGGCTTCCTATAGAGTCTATGTCGCTAAACCCACCGGTGGCGGTGGCTATGGCCCTGGTGGCGGTGGCAGCAATGCTTGGTCAAATGTTTATCTCTACAAGAGCGACGGCACACTGGTGGCAAATATCACCGGTAACACCGTGCAGAAGTCATCGGGCTATAGCACGCTCACATTCTATTATTACGACTTTGGCGCTGCCGACAGTGGCACCTACTACTTCAAGAGCGACAATTACACCAGCGGTGGCGGCTGGGGTGGAGGTACAACCTACGCAATCCAAAGTACCACCTTCAGTGGTCCCACCAGTGGCAGTGACATCTACTATCAGCTTGGCGGATACTCGACCAGTAACAACACCCGCACTTACTCCCTAACCAACGTCACCACCACCTATGGTGGCACTAGCGACCTGAGCGAGGACACCGGCACCAGCTACAATGCTGCTGGCATCAAGGCCGACGGCAACATCACCATTGGCGCAGGTACCATCACCATTGCCAACAGTGGCGAGATGAGTAAGAGTATCAAGAGTAAGGCCACTGTCACTATCGACGGCGGCAATATCACTCTCACCCCCAGTGGCGCTATGAAGGTTATCAACAACGATGCCAGTTACAGCAGTGGCATCAAGGCTGTCGACTTTGTGATGAACAATGGCACGCTCACCATCACCTCGAGCGGAACTGCCGGCAAGGCGGTTTCAACAACCAACATCACCACCAACGGTGGCAATATCACCATTAACAATAGTGGTGCGCCACAGTCGGCATCGAGTGGCGACTACTACACCGCTAAGGGC
>AUXO011547020.1_pt1 | contig 10599 bp, 6 predicted proteins | sample 768731 | NCBI WGS metagenome assembly AUXO01 (sample SAMN02715735, study PRJNA202380) | gut metagenome | biome: sheep rumen | host: Ovis aries | place: New Zealand: Palmerston North
AAGTCGTCCATGCCATCGTAGTCGTCCGACTCGCAGTATTCATTCAATCCGTAGTAGTGGTCGTAGCCGATGCTGTGGGCAAACGCGCTGAATCCCATCGAGATGTTGTGCCCGCCGTGGAAGAAGGCCGTGGTGTAGCCCATGGGCTTGAGCAGCGATGACAATCCGTCCACGTCGTTGAGCGATGCCGGAGTGAGGAAAAACGGCTCCACCATCATGGGCAGGCCGCACAGGATGCTGGGCATGGCGTCCATGCTGATGCGTCCGTTGGCATAGCTGTAGCGGTAGGTGAGCGAGCGGCTTACCAGCGAGTCCACGAAGGGCATGTAGCCGGCATATCGTCCGCCATCAAGCCCCGTGTTGAGGCTGCCCACATATTCCTTTCCCATGCTTTCCACAATCAGCACCACCACATTGCGCCCGGCACGGCTCAGCGAGTCGGTGACGGGGTGCCGGTGCACAGGGGTGTAGGTGCGTTCCATTTCTTCGAGGCTCATGTATTGCGGCGTGACAAATGCTTGCTTGCCGATGCTGCGGATGAGCGAGAACGGGGTGTTGAGCACCACTGCGCTCTCCACGGGCCGGTTGACGTACTGGTTGGCGTTGCTGATGGTGATGGGGCGCGTGCCTGCCGTGGCGCTGCCCCTGATGCCGATGATGGCCAGCGGAGTGAGAATCAGCAAGGCGGCGGTTTGGCTCAGATAGTAGTGCCAGCCGCGGCTGTAAACTTTGAGCCGCGGGGTGGTGTAGACTTTCCACAGCAGCCACACCATCACGGCAAACGCCAGCAGCAGATACCAGTGGCGCACGGTCTCGGTGAGCAGGATGCCGCCCAGATGTGATTCGTTGACAAACTCGCTGAAAACCGTCACCGTGCTTCGGCGGCCTGTGTATTGGAAATAGACGGCGTCGGCCATGCTGGTGGCCACCGCCACAGCGTTGGTGACCACAAAAAGCCATCGCAGTGCGCGATGGAATGGTTTGCGCTCCTTGGTGTGCAGCGGCAGCAGCATGAGCACCAGATAGAGCGAGTTGACGTAGAGCAACCCCGAAATGTCGAACGTGAGCGCACCGCGCAGTTCGCTCCAGAACAGTGGCCACGACATGTAGGGCGCGAATGTGGTCCAGTTTTCGGCAAAAAACGCCACTCGCGCAAGCATCCACACGGCATAGGCCAGCGCCATGTTGCACACTGCGGCACCGATGTTGCTGTGCAGGATTGATGATGTCCGATTCATGAAGGTTCTCTTTTTTGAGCGCAAAAGTAAGTGTTTGCCCCCGAAAACAGAACGTTGTAGTCACCATTGTGGTGTTAAAAAAAATTAATTGGAGTCTCGGCAAGCTGTTTCAAAACAGTGTTGTTCAGCATAAAATCGGGAATCCCGTTATTTGTGATAAACCGATAGAACGTTTTTTCCTGTGGGTGGGCTTGGTCGAATATTTGTCCGGAAGGCGCTTATGTTGCTGATTTACAGCTGGCAGGATTGTTCTTTTTTCGAGCTGGAGGCATGTGCCGGGCTGAATGGCCGGGTGCACGGCTCCGGCTGGTGCGGGATTTGGCACAGTGGCAAACTTTTTCTATCTTTGTTGTGCCCTATGAGCATCAGCAATGGTGCTTGGCAATACAGATTAGTACACCTCTGTAAATAGAAGTAAAGATAAACTTACTAAATCATTTAGTCTAAATTTCCCTAAGTCGCGCGCAGTGACGTAGCATGTGAATGTGAAATCAATGCATACCGACACGTGAAGGCATTCCGCCCAGTTTCGTGCGGAGTGCCTTCATTGCGTTCATGAAGCGTGAGGCCACAAAAAAGAATGTTTGGTGCCGTCGATGCATCCATGTCGTAAAAAATTCGTAACTTTACGCCTGCCATGACGATAGATTTGCACATCAACGAAGCAAATGACTACGCACAAGATATCGGTGCGCCGGTCTATCATCCCCACGTCTCGGTGATACACTATGACGAGGTGGGAGAGATACGCCACACGCTGAACAGAATCAACTGCTATGGCATTTTCCTGCAGGAGGAGTTCCCCGAGGGCCTGACCTACGGCATAGGCACCTACCATGAAGGCGACGGTTCGCTGATGGCCTATTCGCCGGGGCAGATAGGCGGCAAGCGGGATGACGGCACACGCCGGCAGTATCACGGCTGGGTGCTGCTGTTCGACAATGAGTTCATCCACGGGTCGGCTATCGAACAAAAGCTTGACAGCTACCAATTCTTTTCCTACCATTCAAACGAGGCACTCATCTTAACTCCCGATGAAAAAGAAATGCTGGCTCAGCTATTGGCCAACCTGCGCAGGGAGCTGGCGACGCAGTCTCAATCCTATGGGCATCATGACATTATCAGGAATTATATTCTGTTGATTCTCGACTACTGTAACCGCTTCTATTTCCGTCAGTTCAAGGAAATGATGGATGAGGGCAGCGACATCCTAAGCCGTTTCCAGCAAGTGCTGACCGATTATTATGCGCATGGACTGCAACGCGAGAGCGGATTGCCCAGTGTTAAGTACTGCGCCGGCGAGCTTTGTCTTTCGGCGGGTTACTTTGGCGATATCATTAGAGATGCACTTGGCGAGAGCCCGAAGGACTATATACGTAATTTCATTGTCATGCGAGCCAAGAATCTCATTCTGGGCGGCAAATCCATCGCTCAGGTGGCCGAAGAACTGGGCTTTGAATATCCTCAGCACTTCACACGGATGTTCAAAAACGCCACCGGCCAGACCCCGAGACAATTTTTCGAAAATCAGCGCAAAAAATAACTTCCCTCGTTTTGGGTAGTTTTGTCAGCAATCTGTCTATACGGGTTGTGGATAAATCGCCGTAGCTTTGCGGTGGGTTTAAAACAGAACAGAAATGAGACCTTACGTTATTTGCCACATGATGGCTTCGCTCGACGGCAGGATTGACTGCGAGATGACCGAGCAGATTGATGACACGAATCATTATTATGAGGCCTTGGCCCGGCTGGGCTGTCCTTCAACGCTGGAGGGCAAGACGACCCTGGCCATGCACTATGCGCAGGATGGCGTCTTCAAGCAGCGCATGCCTCATGAAGATGCGGGGCAGCAGCTTTACAAGGCGGTGGAGCAGGCGGGTTATGCCATCGGCGTCGACACTCATGGCACACTGCTGTGGGACGATAACACCACCGAGATTTTTGGTCGTCCGCTACTGATGATTCTCTCGGAACGAGCCAGCCAGGAGTATCTTGACTACCTGAAAAGCAATCACATCTCTTACATCACCACAGGCCGCGACGGCATCGACCTCGTGGCGGCAATGGAAACGCTGCGCGCGGTTTTCGGCGTGGAGCGTCTGGCCGTGGTGGGTGGCGGAAACATCAACGGCTCGATGCTTGACCTGGGGCTGGTGGACGAAGTGAGCATGATGTACGGCTACGGCATTGACGGGCGCAAGGGCATGACTGCGGCCTTCGATGGCCGGCCGATGGAGCGAAAACCCGTGCGGCTCGCCTTTAAAAGTGTGGAAGAACAGGACGGCATCGTGTGGATGAGGTATCAAGTAATCAAATAATAAAGAATGGCTATGAAAAAAGTATTATTCGCGGCACTGCTCTTGGCTGGAGCGGCAGTGGCTTGCACAGAAAACAAACAAACCAAAACGGACAATCATATGCAGAAATTAGAATTAACGCAAGAGTGGGACAAGGTGTTCCCGCTGAGCGACAAGGTGAACCATCGCAAAGTCACGTTTGAAACGCAGTACGGCCTGACCCTTGCGGCCGACCTCTATGAGCCGAAGAATGCTCACGGCAAAATGCCTGCCATCGCAGTGAGCGGTCCGTTCGGAGCCTGCAAGGAGCAGTCGAGCGGACTCTACGCGATGCGCATGGCCGAGCGTGGTTTTGTGACCCTTGCCTTCGACCCCTCTTTCACGGGAGAAAGCAGTGGCGAACCCCGCCGGACGGCCTCGCCCGACATCAACACCGAGGACTTCATGGCTGCTGTTGACTTCCTGTCGCGCCAGGAGAATGTGGATTCCGGAAAAATCGGCATCATCGGCATCTGCGGGTGGGGAGGCATTGCCCTCAATGCCGCCGCTGCCGACACACGTATCAAGGCAACTGTCGCCAGTACGATGTACGACATGACCCGCGTCAGCGGCAACGGCTACTTCGACAGCGAAGACAAGGAGGAGTCGCGCCATGCGGCCCGTGAGGCAATGGCAAAACAGCGACTTGCCGACCCGGCGGCGATGGCTGGCGGCGTGGTGAATCCGCTGCCTGCCGATGCGCCTCAGTTTGTGAAGGACTACTACGACTACTACATCACCGAGCGTGGCTACCACAAGCGCAGCGGCAACTCTAACGATGGCTGGCGCACGATAGGCACTCAGGCATTCGCCAACGCCCGCTTCCTCTATTACATCAACGAGATTCGTTCGGCTGTCCTTGTCATGCATGGCGAGAAAGCTCATTCCCGCTACTTCGGGGAGGCTGCCTATCATTATATGGTGGAAGGCAAAGCCGAAGGTTATCGTGTTGTGGGCAATCCCAATCCTAATCCCGGGAACAAGGAACTGCTCATTATCCCCGGTGCCACCCATTGCGACCTCTATGATGGCGGGTATACCGAATTGGCCGGAAAGGGCGAGCCGAAGAATCTCATCCCGTGGGATAAGCTCGCCGATTTCTTCAGCAAGAACCTGAAGTGAAGCCACATGGAGATGAAACGCCTTCGCGCACTGTCCTCCCAGGCTCTGATGGCGGCCGCCCTGCTGGCCAACGGCCAGTGTATGCGGGTGCATTATGATGACGGGTGGACCGAGCAGATAGACGTGTCGAGGGTGGACAGCATCACCATCAACAAGAACGAACAACATTTAGCTCCGATGATTATGCTTCACAACGGACTCAGGATGCCGGCTTTCGGCATCGGAACCTATTCACTTCACGACACCACTTGTTTCAACTCGGTTTATACGGCTCTGAAGAACGGCTATCGGCTCATCGACACGGCCTATATGTACGGCAACGAGGAGGAAGTGGGCCGTGCTGTGCGCCAAGCCGTGGCCGACGGCATCTGCCGTCGCGAGGATGTGACGGTGATCACCAAGATTTATCCGGGTTCACAGTATGCCAATCCCGGGCAAGCCATTCAGGAGCGTATCGACAAGCTCAATATTGACTATGTCGACATCATGCTGCTTCATCATCCCGGCGACAACGATGTGAAAGCCTACAAAGCGATGGAGAAGCAGGTCGAGGCAGGGAAAATCCACTCCTTGGATGTCTCCTGCTTCTATATCGACGAGCTGACGAGGTTCCTGCCGCAAGTGAGCATCAAGCCCGTGCTGGTGCAGAACGAGATTCATCCCTATTATCAGGATGCCGAAGTGGTTGACTTCATCCACCGGCAGGGCATCGTCGTTCAGGCATGGTATCCCCTGGGAGGCCGCGGCTATCAGAAGGAGTTGCTGACCGATCCGGTGCTGAAACGCATTGCCGAGGCTCACGGCAAGTCGGTGGTGCAAGTGATTCTGCGCTGGCACTATCAGCGCCGCGTGGTGGCTATCCCCGGCAGCAGCAATCCTGCCCACATCGCTGAAAATATCGACATCTTCGATTTCGTGCTGACCGATGGGGAAATGGCCGACATAGCCGCGCTGAATCGCAACGAGAAGCACGACTGGTATTGACTTGTCAATATGCGCACGGCGATTCGTGTGAACAAAAAACAAGGCGGGGAAGCCCCGCCTTGTTTTGTTGTCAGGAATGTTGTCGGTTATCGGCTGCCGCCGGCCCACCACACATTCTCGGTGAAGATATACATGCCGGCCGCGTTGCCCGTTCCGAACGCGTCGCGCACATTGGGGTTGCTGATCACGTCGCTGTTGCCATAGGGCAGGCGCAGTGGCCAGGCGTTGCCAGTGCTTGATGTGTTATGGGGATTGTTGAGCTTGATGTGCTCCTCACCCAGTGCCATGCAACGGCGGATGTCGTTATAAGTTTCTATCTGCTCATCGCGCACTTGTGCCAGATATTTTTGCACCATGATTTCTTTCAGGGTCACGGGCAGTGTGGCGATATATTCACCGGCCAGCGATGATTCGAAAGAAGTGTAACCCGGGTCGGCGACATAGAAGTCCTCGAACGACGCCTCGATGGCGGTGGCCATGTCGGCACTGGCATCTTGTCCCAGGCGCGCCTTGGCCTCGGCCAGGATAAAGTAAAGCTCGCTCTTGCTGAACACGTGGATAGGCACGGCGCCATTGTCGAGCCAGGCCGGTCCGTTGCAAGCATAGGTCAAGCCTGCGGCAACGGCGTCGCCCGGTTCGGCACACAAGTCCTCACCGAAGAAATTCACGTTGTAGACCTCCAGGCGCGGGTCATCGCGTTCTTCCATCAAATCGGCTACGGTTTTCGATGAGCCGGTGTAGTAACGGCTCCAGAAGTAGGCCGCCCAGGGATTGTCCTTGGTGACGCCGTCGAACACGTCGAGTTCGGCGCCGTCGAAGCCGGCTTCAATGGCGGCGTTGGCCGCCTCGATGACCTCGGACAGCACGTTGCGGTTGCGGAAGTAGGTGTGCAGTTTGTAGCGTGCTTTCAGCGCATAGGCCAGGCCTATCCACTGGTCATTGTCGCCTGCGAAGAGGATGTCGCTGGTGCCCACGTTGCCGCTGCTTTTGCCCAGGTTGTCGATGGCGTCGTCGAGCAGCTTGAAGATGGCGTTGTAAATCGACTCTTGTGTGTCGATTTTGGGCTGCAGGTTGTTCAGGCCGGTCAAAGCCTCGCTGTAGGGAATGTCTCCGTGCAGGTCGGTGAGGATGCCCAAATCAATGGCCATGAGCACTTGGGCCATGCCCAGCAGGTCGGTTTCGCCCTCGTTCAAGCCACCTTCTTTGCACTTTTGCATGACCTCCCAAAGGCTGTGCATGGTCAGATAGGTGTCGTTCCATTCGTTGTTGAAGCAGGTGCTGCTGGCAATCTCGCCCGCGTTGCGCAGCTCGGCGTTGCGCAGTTGGTTGTTACCCGTGCCGAACTCTTGCTCGGTGAACGACGAGATGTACCAGGCGTAGTTGCCCGAGATGGTATTGAAGGCCGTGTTCATGATGGCTCCCGGGATGACGAACTTGCCGCTCACAATCTCGGCCGCCGGGTTGGCCTTGTCTTGGTTGATGTGGTCCATGGTGTCCTCGGAACACGCGGTGCCGACCACAGCGAGTAGAAGGGCTATTGCTATATATTTGAGTTTCATAATTGTGTTCTCCTTTCTTTAATTAAATCCTTGATGAAAAGTGAGGTCATTAGAAAGTGATTTTCAAACCGCCGCCATAGCTTGAGGTGGCCGGCAGTGAGTAGCGCTCGAAGTAGCCGCTCATGTTGCCGTTGGACTGTGACGACTCGGGGTCGAAATTGGGCAGTTTGGCCCAAACCAGGATGTTGCGCGCGAAACCGTAGAGCGAGATGTCAAACTTGCCAATTTTGGGCAGCTGATAGGTGAGGGTGACGTCGCGCAGTTTCAGATAGCTTCGGTCGTACACACCGCTCTCGGTGATGTTGTAGTAAGCCTGATACCAATCGGCCTTGTCCACTTCCTTGGTGTTTGCCAGGCCGGTGGCTTCATCGATGCCTTCGCCCACCATGGTTCCCTCGTGGTAGTCGACCGATTGCTTGGTGGCGCCGAAGTACTCGAGCGTCATATTGGTGCCGTGATACATCTTTCCGCCATAGCTCAGGTCCCAGGTGGTTGACAGCGACACGCGTTTGTAGCGGCCACCGATGCTGAAGCCCAGCTGGAAGTCGGGCGAGCAGTTGCCCAGGTCTTGGCTGTCGCTCGTTTTCTGGGGCAGACCGTCCTTGAGCAGCAGCTGGCCGTTCTCGGCGCGCTTGAAGGCGTAGCCGTAGATGTTGGGGTAGGTGCAGCCGGCCTGGGCGCGAATTTGCGGCTCGACGAAGCCGCCCAGGAAGATGCTCTCCACGCCGGGGGCCAACTCATCGACCTTGTTCCACACCGTCGAGAAGTTGGTGCCGATGGTGAAGTCGTAGTCCTTGTTCTGCAGCAGGTCGGCCTCGATGGTAAGCTCGTTGCTCCAGGTGTGCATCTTGCCGGCATTGGTCATCATGTACTGATAGCCCGCCGAGCCGGCCAGGGGCACCGAGAAGATTTGGTCGGTAATCTTCTGATAGCTCAGTGTGTACTCAATGCGCAGACGGTTCTTGAAGAAGTTCAAGTCGGCGCCGAACTCCACATTCTGTGTGTTCTGGGGCTTCAGGTCAGGATCGTAGAGCACATAGTAGGGAACAAAAGAGGCCACACCGTTCAGCGGGAAAGAAACCGGAGTGTAGGTGTACATACCGCTGCCGTAGGAAGGCGTGTAGTAGAAGTTCTTGCGATAAGTGCCTGCCTGACCTACTTGGGCATACGATGCGCGAAGTTTACCGTAGCTCAGGATGTTGTTGCCTTTCAGGAAGGGAAGCTCGGTGAAAATCCAGCCCAGCGACACGGAGGGGTAGAAGAACGAGCGGTTGCCATGAGGCATCGACGACACGATGTCCTGGCGACCGGTCACGGTGAGGTAGAGCATGTCTTTCCACGAGAGCGTGGCGCTGCCGAAGAATCCCACCGTGCGGCCTTGGAACTCGTAGTCCTCGGCGTAGTCCAAGCTGGCACAGTTAGTCAGCGTGGGGAAGCCGTAGAAGTTGAAGGCCGAGCCGTCGGTCTCCCAGCTGCGTCCGTATTCATGGTTGATTTCGTTGCCGAGCATGAAGTTCAGGAAGAACTCTTTCTCGGAGCCGAACTTATAGTCGAGATTGGCTGTGAACAAGTTGTTGAACACGTTGTCGCGCACGCCCAGCGTCTCGATGGAACCGGAGTCCTGGCTGCGGCCTGTGTAAGCGTCGGAGTACATTTCCTGCACGTTGCGGTTGTCGGTGGTGTAGAAGTCCACACCGGCTTGCTCGCGGAAGGTGAGTTTCACGTTTTCATTGCCGAGCTTGGGCGAGAATTCCACATAGGCGTTGCCGAAGAAGCGGTTGGTGTGACGGTAGTATTCGCAGTTCTCGGCCCACCAGTAGGGGTTGTTGAAACTGGTGTTGCGGAACGACAGTTGCTGCGACGGGTCGGGGCTGACCAGCCCCTTGAGGTTGTACTCGGCCGGTGCGGCATACACCACGTTCACGATGCCCGTATTGGCACCCGGTGCGGTGAGCACCTTGCTGCTGCTGTAGTTGCCGGTGAACCCGGTCTTCCACTCTTTGCTGATGTCCCAGTCGACGCTGCCGCGTGCCCCCCAGCGGGTCATGTTGGTGCTGGGGATGATGCCGCGCTGGTAGCTGTTGCTCAGCCCGAAGGAGTAGTTCACATTGTCTTTCTTCTGGGTGATGTTCAGGCTGGTGTTCTCGGTCAGCCCGGTGCCGAAGAAGTCGCCCGTGTTGTCATAGTATGCCGGGGTTTGCCAGCCTCCCAGGCCGCCGATGGCGTACTTGGGATTGTAGTATTGTCCTTCTTTTCCACCCGCGTAGGCGCTGCCGGCGGCACCGGCAAAGCCGTACTTGGTGTCTTTGCCCAGCTCGCTGATTTTGGGTCCCCAGGTCATCGACGAGGTGGGGTCGTAGCCGGTCACCGTGCCGTCGGCGTTCTTGATGTAATAGTTACCCTGGGCATACACGTCCTGGTGCTTGAACTTGCGCGAGACGCGGTCGGCCGCGATGTTGGTGTTGACGGTAATCACCGGTTTCTCGCTGTTGAGGCGGCCACGCTTGGTGGTGATGACAATCACACCGTTGCTGGCGCGCATGCCGTAGAGCGCGCTGGCCGCCTGCCCCTTGAGCACGTTGATGCTCTCGATGTCCTCGGGGTTGATGTCGATGGACCGGTTGGGGTAGTCGGCGCCGGTGACGCTCTGCCCCGTCGAGAAGTCGGCCGTGCTGGCGATGGGCATGCCGTCGACCACATAGAGCGGGGTGTTGTTGCCGTCGAACGAGCGTGCACCGCGAATCACAATCTGTGCGCTCGAGCCGGGGGCACCCGATGCCTGGCGCACCTGCACACCGGCCAGCTTGCCCTGGATGGAGCTTGCCAGCGACGTGGTTCCCGCCGTGCTCAGCTGCTCGGCGGTGAGGTTCTGGGTGTTGTAACCCAGCGCTTTTTTCTCACGTTTCACACCCATGGCGGTCACGACCACCTCGTCGAGCGTGGCTTCGCCGTTGTCAAGGGTGATGACGAGGCCCGTTCCGGCGGCCACCTGCTTGGTGACCAGGCCCACGTAAGAAACGTTGATGTACTTCACATTGTCGGGAACCAGGATGCTGAACCGGCCGTCCATGTCGGTCGCTGTTCCGTTGCCGCCGCCCACGGGTTGCACCGTGGCACCGATGAGCGGCTCGTTGTCTCCCGCAAAAATCACTTGTCCGCTCACTTTCTTCTCAGCTCTCGCTGCCAGTGAAATGGTGAACAGGGCAATGAGGAGTAATGCTAATTTTTTCATAGCTTAATACATTTAATAAATACTTCAAACGCAGTCGCGCCGCAGGTGAGCCGTGTGTTGGGCGGAAACCGGGCGTTCCTCCGATTTGTTAAAAACTCACAATGTGTTTTTCCTAAATACTTATATTT
>AUXO014972971.1_pt1 | contig 10599 bp, 9 predicted proteins | sample 768731 | NCBI WGS metagenome assembly AUXO01 (sample SAMN02715735, study PRJNA202380) | gut metagenome | biome: sheep rumen | host: Ovis aries | place: New Zealand: Palmerston North
TCTCTTCGCTTACCGATGGTATCGATTTCATCGATAAAGATGATACAAGGGGCTTTCTCTCGTGCCTGTTTAAAGAGATCACGTACACGGCTAGCTCCACGACCGACAAACATTTCCACAAATTCCGAACCGGAAATAGAGAAAAATGGAACGCCTGCTTCTCCGGCAACCGCTTTTGCCAGCAAGGTTTTACCTGTACCCGGAGGGCCTACCAATAAGGCACCTTTTGGCATTTTGGCTCCAATGTCCTGGTATTTTTTCGGGTTATTCAGAAAATCTACGATTTCTACCAGATTGTTTTTCGCTTCTTCCTGTCCGGCAACATCCTTAAAGGTCACACCGGTTTTCTTTCCGACATACTCACGGGCATTGCTTTTACCGAAATTACCAAATCCGAAGCCACCATCTCCCGGTGTAAAGGTGATCTTTTCATCTCCAAGACGATCCTGCATACGCTGGGCAAAACGGCGCATCAGCCAAGACAACAGAACAATCGGGAGAATGAACGTAATCAGAAAGTACGCAAGCGGGTTATCCAGTACCGACTGTTTATGGATCGTTTGTTTAAAGCTGACATCGGCTTGTTCCAGACGTTCCACAAGCTGGGGATCATTCATCTGTCCGGTTTCATACTTGGTATCATCGCCTTCCAGTGTATAATAAATTACATCATTTTCAATTTGTACATTTTCGACTTGTTTTTCATCCACTTTGTTTAAAAAAGCAGAATAGGATGTTTCTTTTGTCTTGATACCGGAAAGGACCGGTATCACAAATAAATCAAACACAAGAAATAGAATCAAAAGAAGAATATAGATTCGTCCGAATCTGCTTCTGTTATTGGTGTTCATAGTGTGTTACCTCCGAATTGTCTATTATTATAACCTTTTTTAGCACTTAGTCAATAAGAGTGCTATTATTTTACAATTTCACATTTTTTAGCACTCAAAGTTCATAAAGTACATGATAAATAAACATAAATAACAATAATGTATACAATATCTATACTCTTGTAGTATAGCTTAAATAATTATATAATGTTTTTATCATGAAACAGGAAGAACTTAATTTCTATACATTCAGTGGTATTGTTCTTTTGATCAGTGAAATCTGGAAACAAGTTTATTTGACGTATATCCACGGGTATTATATGTGGTGGCATTTTCCTTTACAGATCTGCAGTCTTCCTATGTATCTATGTCTTTTGTTACCACATACGAAAAAATATCGATATGATATTCTGAATTATCTGATGACATTCGGCATGGTAGGAGGAATTGCCGGCCTGATAGGGTCTTTTGGGTTGAAGTATCCACGCCTCTCTTTATCTTTGCATTCCATTATCTGGCATGTATATTTGATCGTGATTGGATGGGTATCGGGGCATATATGGATGCGGGTCCGTCGACAGCGAAAGGATTTCAAGGGAGCATGTAAGATTTTTGCTCTGACGGCGGTACTTGCCTACCTCATCAATAAAGCGGTTTATCCATATGCGGGAATTAATTTGTTCTATCTGAATGCAAAAGTTATGGTAGATATACCGATATTTATACACCTGGTTCCATTGGTCGGGAACCGGTTGACGATTTTGCTGGTGATCTTTGCGATGGTTGAATTTTCCCGGTTAACGATAGAAATATGGTATGTCTGCTGTGAAGAGATGAAAATTCGGGAAAAAGAGAAAAAGAAAGCGGTCGGGTATCGAAGACATTGACAAAATGGACTGTCTGACTTTTATTCTTATATTGGCTGTTTCACTGCGGAAGCAGTCGTTTTTTGTATATATTGATGAATCAGAGGATGGATCCTAGGCAATTCGAAAGATAAATCGTAGACAAGCCCTGTCTCTTTTTGAAAAACAAGAGACTTGCCTGCTCTGTGTCCTGTCATTCTGTTGTGGATGGGACTATTCTGTATTCGAAAGGAGGTTCACAGATGGATCAGAAGAAAATCGGTATCTTTTTTAAGGAACTCAGAAAGGAAAAAAATATAACCCAGGAGAAACTGGCGGAAATAATGAATGTATCACGCCGCACGGTCTCGCGCTGGGAGACAGGCAGTAATATGCCCGATCTGGATATCCTTATAGAAATGGCGGATTTCTATGAAGTAGACATCCGGGAACTGCTTGACGGAGAAAGGAGAAACGAAACGATGGATCAGGAAATGAAAAAAACAGTATTAAAGGCGGCGGATTACGATAACGAGGAAAGGCTGAAGATCACACAACGGATCCACATCTGGTTTATTGTGGCACTGATTTGTGCTTTGGTATACTTTGCATCCTTATTTCTTGAACCGGCTGCTCCCAACGCGCTCTTTGACTTTGCGCAGGGATTGTTATTGGGCATTGTGTTTGCGATGATCTTTATAGGGGTTCTGATGACGGGAAAAGACGCCAAAAAATTACGGAATACCAAAAGGAGATTGTTGAAAAAAAGCAATGTATAACCAAAAAAGGATGTGGCAGAAATACCACATCTTTCTTTTATTTATCAAACAGGGATCGACGCGCTGTGGACTGGATAAAGAGATGCTTCATCTCTTCCGTGTCCTCTTTTTCAAGACTATCCCGGAAATGCGTGATTGCCGCGATGAACTGATCGGTTTCATCGAGCAGGATGTCTTTGTTCAAAAGGAACAGCTCGGTCCACATATCCTCATTGATGGAAGCAATTCGGGTCAGATCGCGGAAACTGTCACCGGTGTATTCCACCAGATGGGAATTGTCATGGGTATTCATCAGACTGACGGCAATCACATGGGTCAGCTGTGATAAAAAGCCGATCATCCGGTCATGGTCTTCAATGCCCAATACCGCAATATTGGCACATCCGAGCTTTTCACCCAGAGCCTTCGCTTCTTTAATGGCTTTCTGGCTGTTGCGGGAGGTCGGCACAACAATATAGTTGGCCCCGTTAAAGATGGTCGGGTCGGCATGTTCGATGCCACGGGATTCCCGTCCGCACATCGGGTGTGTAGAGATGAGCTCGACATCTTTTCTCAATATTTCCTGCAGAGGTTCAATGATATGACTTTTAACACCGCTGATATCCATTAAGAGGCAGCCGGGCTTCAAATATTGTTGGTTTTCTTCGATCCAGCTTTTCAGTAACGTTGGGTATAACGCGAGAACCACCGTATCACAACGGGACAGCAGGCCATCCGACATCGTGATGGTGCCATCGGCAATCATGCGATGCGCAATGGCATAATCGATGGATTCCTGACGGCGGGCAAAGCCGTATACGGTTTCCTTCTGGTCACTCAGGCGCTGTGCATAACTAGCACCCATCAGACCCATTCCGACAATTCCATATCTCATACTATTTCCACCTTTCCTTGTATGCTTATTATATCCTCAAAAAAATGGGGATAGGATTTAGTGATTGCGTGTGCTCCTGTAATCTGGCTGGGACTGTCTGCACACAGACCAAAGACAGTCATAGCCATCACAATGCGATGATCGTTATGCCCTTCGATCTGGACCGGGCTTTCACACCGATACGAAGGCTTCCCGTGGATCGTAATGGTATCCTCGGTCGATGTAATATCCACCTTCCATTTTTTCAGTTCTTTTTCCATCGCTTCGATCCGGTCACTTTCCTTCATGCGCAAACGCCTGGCATGGATCAGCTTTGTGGTGCCGGTACTGTAGGCGGCCAATACGCAGAGGATCGGACCGAGATCCGGACAATCAGCCAGGTCAATGGTTTGCCCATTCAGCAAACCTGACTCTATGCAGATCTCAGAGCCCATGGTGACGGTTGCTCCACCTTGTTTCAGGAAGTCAAGAATGACCTTGTCACCTTGTCGGCTGGCGGGATCCATATTTTTGCACATAATCCGGTTTTGGATCGCGCCTAATACACCAAAGAAGGCCATCTGGGAATAATCGCCTTCCACGTTGACATTGGTGGCATGATAGGTCTGATTGCCCGGAATGACATAGCTTGTAGGCGAAGTCTGGTCTATATGGATCCCAAAGGTTTGCAGCATCTGCAACGTCAGTTCCACATAGGAGCGGGACTGATAAGGCTCCGTGATTTCCAGCGTACTTTCTTTTTTCAGTAAAGGCAATGCCAGCAGCAATCCGGTTATAAACTGGCTGGATATATCACCGGGAATAAGAAAGTGTCCCGGCTGTAAAGGGCCTTGTAGTTCAATGGTTTCTTTTTGTTTAAAAGACAATCCTTGATGTGCAAAAATGGTTTGATAGACATCCATCGGACGTGACAGTAGACGTCCATGTCCCTGTAATACCGCTTTGAAAGGACTGAGAGCGGCTAAGGGGATCAGAAAACGCATGGTGGAACCGGATTCCTGACAATCACAACAGATATTACTATTTCGCTGTGTGACATCACAGCCTTGAATGATGCATCGATCTTCTTTTTTCTCGATGCAGGCACCCAAAGCTTCCATACAAGTGATGGTGGCATCGATATCTTTGGAGTAGGTTACATTGGATACAATGCTGGTGCCTTGTGCCAGGCTGGCACAGATGATGGCACGATGGACCATGGACTTGGATGCGGGAATTTTTACAGTTCCCTTTATTTGTGAGGGTTCGATCCAAACTTTCATACGATATTCTCCGTTGCCTGTCTGGACATATAGAGATCCAACAAGCCAAACGCAACCATGGAATCGATGACGATCCGTGCCCGGTGCACGATACATGGATCATGACGTCCTTGGATCTGCAAAGAGACGTTTTCTTTGGTTAAATAATCCACGGAATTTTGTTCTTTAAAGATCGACGGCGTCGGCTTGATCACTGTATGGATGATCAGTGGCATGCCGTTGGTGATCCCTCCATTGATGCCGGCATTGTGATTGGTCATGGTTTTGATCTGTCCATCTTTCATACGAAAAGCATCGTTAGCCTGGGAGCCTTTTAAACGGGCAAAGCCAAATCCTAAGCCGAAGGAGACACCTTTGACGGCCGGAATACTGAACAGCAGATGGGACAGAACGCTTTCGGTGGAATCAAAGGAAGGTTCTCCTAAGCCGGCCGGCAAGCCAATAACGGCAGTTTCGATGATGCCGCCCAGCGAATCCTTTTGCGTGGCAGCTGTTTCGATGGCTTCCCTCATTTCCTTTTTTGCCTGGGGATCCAATACCGCAAAATCCATGGTATTCATTTCCTGGATCTGTTTGGATAAAGTGTCCAGGTCTTTGGCAAAAAAGACATCCTGTACATTATATATTTGTTCCAGATGAGATCCGATCATGATCCCTTTGGTTTCCAGGATCTGTCGGCAGATACTGCCCGCTGCTACGATCGGGGCAGTTAAACGACCGGAAAAATGGCCACCACCACGATAATCCTGAAATCCATGATATTTTTCGTATGCCGTAAAATCGGCATGTCCGGGACGCAAACGTCCCTGTGTTTTTTTATAATCGTCAGACCGTGTGTTGGTATTTTTGATCAATAGGGTCAATGGAGTCCCGGTCGTCTTACCTTCAAAAAAACCGGATACGATCTGGACTTGATCTTGTTCATGTCGCTGGGTTGATATTTTACCTTTGGCCTTCCGTTTTTCCATATCGGATCCAATCCGGTTCATATCTATCGAAAAACCGGCCGGCAGGCCATCCAATACAACTCCAATGGCTTCTCCATGGCTTTCTCCAAATAAGGTCATGGAGATATTTGTTCCTATATTATTTTTCATAAGGACCTCTTTCTAATACCTGGCGCAAAGAATCCATATCCATTTCATCGATCCGGAAGGTTCCGGCCTTCGGTACTTTCACCACGGAAATGGTTTTCCCGCTGTTCTTTTTATCATGTAGCATCCTCTCCATTATTCTTTCCACATCATAATCCGGGACGTTCGGTAAGTCCAGTCGTTGATAGATGCTGAGGACGCGTTGTTTTAAAAGGGGATCTTCAATAAAGAAGAGCATTCCCATCGCTACGCATTCACCATGAAGATACGTATTCAGTCCATAGTCGCTTTCAAGGGCGTGTCCGATCGTATGTCCAAAGTTCAAGATCTTGCGTAAACCGGCTTCCTTTTCATCCTGGCTGACCACGTCGGCTTTGACCTGGATGGAGCGAAGAATGATCTGCTCTATAGGTAATGGCTCTTGTTCAAAGAGGTCGATCAACGCAGGATCCATGATGAGACCGGTCTTTAAAGCTTCCGCCAGTCCATTGTGGATCTGCCGATCCGGTAGCGTAGTTAAGACATCGGGATCGATGATGACGGCTTTTGGCTGCCAGAAAGCACCGACAATATTCTTGTAAGCATCGACATCGATAGCTACCTTTCCACCAACGCTAGAGTCCACCTGGGCTAACAGTGTCGTGGGAATATTATAAAAATCTATGCCTCGCATATATGTGGCCGCAACAAATCCGGCCAGATCGCCAGTTACACCACCGCCTAAGGCGATAATGGCATCTTTGCGGGTAAAATGAGCTTGGATCAGTTCTTTTAACAGGTTCTCATACTGGCGAAAGCTTTTAGAAGCTTCTCCGGCGGGAAACCGCAGTACAATGGAATGAGGGCATTGTTTTCTTACGATATCGATCCATTGTTGAGGGACCTGGCTGTCACTGATAATGGCCATGCGGCGATTTACATCGATCAGATCTGAAAGATGGCACAGGGCATGTTTTTCGATACGAACAGGATATGAATGTTCCTTCAGATTCACTTGAATATACATAATAAACTCGCAACAGGGTCACCTGTTTTTTCCTTTCTGTATTCCTTATACTTTCATCATCATAGCACGAAAAGAAAAAATTTTCAGAAAATCAAATGAAAAATAACGACTTGTGGTATTATATTCTAGTGGAGGCTTTATGAAAGGTATTGAGCATAGTTTAGAACAGATCGATCAGCAGATGGCACAGCTGTATGAAAAGCGGCTGGATGTAGTAGCCAGACAGCTTGATCAACGAAAAAAACAAGGACTTCCACCGGTGGATCGACAATGGGAAGACCGGATGATCGAACAATATGTCAATGGGATCTCCAATCCGGAATACAAGGATTCGTATCGGGATTTTATTACGTATATAATAGAAGATGCCCATATGCATCAGCAGCGATTGTTAAATCATGAAGTTGTTGCCTATGCCGGTGTCAAAGGGGCATTTGCGCATATGGCGGCGCAGAATCTGTATCCCGGAAGCCCGAATCTTAACTGCAAGTCGTTTGATGAGGTTTTTGAAGCTGTATTGACCAACAAGGCGCATTATGGGGTTATTCCTTTTGAAAATTCCAATTCCGGACTTGTCGGAGAAGTGCTGGATGGACTTTTGAAATATCCGGTATATATTCTGCATATGGCAGACCAGCGCATCAAACAATGTCTTTTGGGAACCAGACATGCCACTTTAAAGGATATTGAATACGTCTATTCCAAGGACCAGGCATTATCCCAGTCGCAGGCGTTTCTGAAGCAATTGAATGTGCAGACCATCGCCTATCCGAATACAGCGTTAGCTGCCCGTTATGTTGCGGATGAGAATGATATCCATAAAGCTGCGATTGCGGCCAAAGAGAATGCACGTTTATACGGATTGAAAGTGCTGGCAGAAAATATCCAGCCAGATAATCGGAACACTACGCGGTTTATGGTCATCGGCCGTCAGCCCAGCCGACAGGGGAATCACTTCAGTATCGTCTTTACAGCCAAACATACCAGTGGATCGCTGGCTAAGATCATTGAAGTCATCGCAAAATATGGTTTGAACATGGACAGCATTCAGTCACGTCCAAGAAAAGACAAGCCGTTTGAATATTTCTTCTATATTGAAATGGATGGAGATCTGAATGAAGAGAATACCGTTCAGTGTATGGAAGAAGTCGCCAAGGTTTGTGAGTCATTCCGTATTTTAGGAAAATATAACATTGATGAATACAAGGAGGAAGAGCAATGAATCTATTAAAGGAAAGTGCCAATCGCACACCGATCGTAGATAATGTATTTGCGATCGTTGCCAAAGCAAAGGAAGACAAAGAGAAAAACGGACCGGAAAATGTCGTGGACGCAACCATCGGTTCCTTATATGGAGAGGATGGGAAGCTGGTGGCATTGGACACTGTGTTTAACTCATTGAAATCGTTGGATAATCGTGTATTGGCAAAATACGCAGCCAGCTTTAACGGAAATCCAGATTTCCGTGAAAAAGTCTATGACTGGGTATTGGACGGAAACAGTCATTTATCTCATCAGGTGATCGCAACACCAGGGGGAACCGGTGCTGTGGATATGACGATTTCAGAATGCCTGGATGCCGGTCAGACATTGATCATTCCGAATATCGCATGGGGATCCTATGCCCTGATGGCCCAGATGGGGAACCTGGATGTAGCGCGCTATGACTTGTTTGAAGGAGATTGTTTTAACCTGGATTCCTTTAAGGAAACTTGTCAGGCTGTGATGCAGAAACAGAATCGTCTTGTTATCATCATCAATGACCCTTGCCATAACCCGACTGGTTATGCGATGAGCAAAGAAGAATGGAAAGCAGTTGTAGATTATCTGAAGGAAGTATCGAAAACCCATGCAGTTGTACTGCTGAATGACATTGCCTATATTGACTTCTCTTATAGAGGGGCCGAAGCTAAGGAATATTTCTCTGTTTTTGACGATATCACGGACAATATGGCTGTTGTGGTTGCGTTCAGCTTGTCCAAGTCTATGACCAGCTATGGACTTCGTTGCGGGGCAGCCATCGTTATGGCAAAACAGCAGGAAACGGCAGATGAACTGAAGATCGTCTTTGAAAAGAATGCCCGGGCAACATGGTCCAATATCAACAACGGGGCGATGGCGATGTTCGTGGATGTATTGGACAACCATCTGGATGCCTACAACAAAGAAAGACAGACGTATGTGGATCTGTTAAGAGAGAGAAGTGAGATCTTTATCAAGGAAGCCGATGAAGCCGGATTAAAACATTATCCGTACAAGGAAGGATTCTTTGTAACATTATCTATGGATAATGATACAAGAGATGTATTCCACGAGGCTTTGATGGCAAACCATATTTACACAGTGAAAGTAAACCAGGGAATTCGTGTCGCTGTATGTTCTCTGTCTTTAGAAAAGACAAAAGGACTGGCAGGCAAGATGAAGGAAATCCTGGATTCTGTACAATAATTAACCGGAGAATGCTCCGGTTTTTCAAATGACTGTTATAATATAGATGGTGATGGATATGTTTGGAAAAGAGTATAAGACAATGGCTGCAGCTGCAGCCGGCAAAGTGAAAATGGGAAAAGAAAACCCTGTAGGATATTTTCTTTTATCCATGCTGGCAGGTGCCTTTATCGGTTTTGGAATGTTGTTGGCATTCAGTATCAGCGGATACCTGGAGGGAGCCCTTTATGCCAAGATTATCATGGGCGCAGCCTTTGGCGCAGCTTTGAGTTTAGTTGTGATGGCCGGTGCCGAGCTGTTTACCGGCAATAATCTGGTGTTGGCAGCAGGCTGCTTCCAAAAGACGATATCACCAGGGGATGCGATCCGTTTATGGATCTTCTGCTGGTTGGGAAATCTGGCCGGGTCAGTGCTGCTGGCAGTGATTTATTATATGACGGGGCTGGATAGCGGTGTAGTAGCCGATGCCATTGCTGCCGGGGCCCAGGCCAAGATGACAGCTTCAGCTTTGGCACTGTTTACTCGCGGCATCCTTTGTAACATATTGGTTTGCTTGGCGGTATGGTGTACTTTTAAATGCAAAAGTGAATCCGGAAAGCTCATTATGATCTTCTGGTGTATTTTGGCCTTTTTCACAACAGGTTTTGAGCATAGTGTAGCCAACATGACCTTATTGAGCGTAGCACTGATCCATCCAGCTAGCCAAATGATCACATGGAGTGGCTGGATCTACAATCTGGCTATTGTCACCTTGGGAAACATGGTGGGAGGTATCGTTTTTGTATCCTTGCCATATTTCATTATTTCTAGAAATAGTGTTTAAAAACACTATTTTTTTTGTGATGAAAATCGTGTTACTATGTATGAGGATAAGTGAGGTATTTGTATGAAAAGACAAGCGGGTTTCTTGTGTCCGTTATTCAGTGTGCCGGGAAATCAAGGAATCGGAGATCTAGGCAAAAAAACGGAAAGAATGATCGATCGGATTGCGGAAGCCGGTTTTAAAATGTGGCAAATCTTACCAATCCAAATGACAGGGAGCTCTCATTCTCCTTATCAGTCATTATCTAGCTATGCGGGAGACCCGATTTATATTAATATAGACCATCTGGCAGAGATGGGCCTGATTACGCAGAGCTCTGTTGTAAATTGTAATAAATTCAAAGACTTTGTAGATTATAAAGAGGTACGGGCATTTAAAGAAAAATACTTTAAACGGGCATACCGGGCTTTTAAGAAAAACTTTTATCAATATCGTTCCGATTTTGAAGCCTTTACGAAAAAAGCGTTTTGGTTGGAAGAGTGGACGGTCTTTCAGCTGTTTGATTCCATGCATCCGGATCAGACATGGGATCAATGGGAACCATGGCAGAAACATTGGGTACAAAGTCACAATGATTCGATGTTGACTTCGTATTCCGATGAAATGATGTATATTAAGTTTCTTCAGTTTATTTTTTA
>AUXO015378342.1_pt1 | contig 10598 bp, 12 predicted proteins | sample 768731 | NCBI WGS metagenome assembly AUXO01 (sample SAMN02715735, study PRJNA202380) | gut metagenome | biome: sheep rumen | host: Ovis aries | place: New Zealand: Palmerston North
AGTCATGATTGATTTTGATGAGGAAATAAAGAGATTTTCACCTAGTCTGGAAGTAAGTCAGGCAGAGGAAGATGTATATAAAGATGATCTGAAAGATATAACGGATATAGTTATGCAGATGACAGAGGATCTGAGAGGAAGCTTTACAAATGGCAGGTAGAAGAAGCTGTATTTACTGCGGCGAGAGTGTAAGTGTAAATGGATACTGCAAGTCCTGTGGACTGGGTCAGGGTTTCTTATGGAAGGCCGGTAACACATCAGAGTATTATTATAATATAGCTCTGGACAGAGTCGGTGTGAGAGATCTGAGTGGTGCCATAGAGTCACTGAAGATGTCGCTTCGCTACAATAAAACAAATACAAATGCGCTTACTCTGATGGGACTTATTTATTATGAGATGGGTGAGACTGTACAGGCACTTAAGCTTTGGGTTATCAGTGTGAATTATAAGCCGAAGGATAACCTTGCCGTAAGATATCTGAAGGAGCTGAGGGATGATCCTGAAAATCTTGTAAAGGCGAGTAATATAGCCAGAGATTTTAATAAAGGTCTTGAGCTTGCTCAGAACCATGATTTTGATCTGGCGGTTATTCAGCTCAGGAAAGCAATCAGTGAGAATCCCAAGTATATTAAAGCGTATCTGTTACTTAGTCTTATTTCTTATGTCCAGAAGAGACCTGGTGTAGCTAAGAAATATATATCCAGAGTCATTGCTATAGACAGATCTAATCCTATTGCCCTGGATTTTCTTAGGGAAATGGGAGAGTCTGAAATGGATATCAGCAGGCTGGCAGAAGAAGGAATGAATGATGCGTCAGACCTGTTCAGTTTTTATGGAATGGAAGATTCATCGGGAGGACGTCCTGCAAAGAAGATATTTCCCGGAGAACAAAAGAAGACACGTATACTCAGACTTAAGAGATACAAAGATCAGAGTCTTGCCAGATTTTCAAATATATATATGATAGCAGGAATAGTGATAGGATTACTGGTATTCTATTTTCTGCTTTCACCTGATATGAAGCAGGATTATGAGGAAAAGGTAAGAGAACTCGAGACAACATATAATCAGACCATATCAACAAAGAATAATCAGATAGAGAATCTGAATCTCGAAGTAGAGGGACTTACGACCAAGAATGCTGATTATGCAGCTAAGCAGACTACTATGGAAAAGAAGATAGACAGTCTTACATCTGAGGTCGATATACTTAAGGAAACGGTTGAAACCGGAGGTATGGTAGCCCCGGATATGTCAGCCATTGAAACTGGTGATGGTGAATCAAAGGGAATTGCAACTTCATCAACAGGTGTAACACGGGATGAGAATTCGGAAGCTGTTTCTAATGCGGCGGCTGAGAGAAATAATGCAAATGTTATAGGAATTGATCCTGATTCCATAGAAGGAATAATTAATAATGAGTAATATTCGCTTTCAGATAAAGCAATATATAAAAATGTTTATTCAGAATGTATATCTTCCTTCGGTATACAAAAGGGCTGTGAAACATACTGAGGTAAATAAAAAGAAGGTGATATTTGCCGATATGCATAGTGATACTGTGCCATATAGTATGCAGAGCATGTATGACAGACTGAAGGAAGAGGGTTTTGATATAAGTGTTTATTGTCGGAATATGTCTGAAATTGGCACTATAGAACTGATAAGATTTATCAAGGCCTTTATGAAGGAGTATGCAGCTGCAGGTTATGTATATATCTGCAGCTATTTTCTTCCGGTCTCTTCCTGTAATAAAAGGGCTGAGACTAAAGTAATCCAGCTCTGGCATTCTGGCGGACTCCTTAAGAAAATGGGATATGATACTAAGGATGATATTCCTAAGAATTATAAGGGAAATGTAACGGCAAATTATGATCTTGTTACAGTAAGTTCTGAAGAGTGTGTGCCTGTATGGGAGAAAGCACTTAAGCTGCCTGAAGGTATTACCAAAGCAACCGGACTTGCCAGAACAGATATATATTATAATGATGAATGGAATTATGAAAAAAGAGAAGAGTTTTACAGTATTTATCCTGAAGCAAAAGGAAAAAGGGTAGTTCTTTATGCGCCTTCTTTTACAGGAAATGCTGCAAGTCCTGAGTGTGTCGGACTGGATGAGGTAAGAAAAGTTTTTGAAAATCTGAATGAGAATTATTATTTGATAATAAAACCCCATCCACATCTGAGAGAGAAGTTCCCGGAGTATTTTAAGGGTAGAGCTATGACTCTTTCAACAGAAGATATCCTGCCTGTTACAGGTGTTCTTATAACAGATTATTCGTCAGTATTATTTGATTACTCTTTATACAGAAAGCCATTTATACTTTTTACTCCGGATATAGAAGAGTATAAGAAGACCAGAGGGTTTTACGTTGACATAGAAAAATTTCCAGCCCCTATAGCAAAGACTGGAAGTGAATTAGAAAGAATTCTTAAAGAAAAAACCTATTTTGATTATAGTGAACAGGATTATGAGGATTTCTGCAGTAAATACATGGGAGCATGTAAGGGCTGCAGCGTTGACAATATACTTAAAGAGGTGGAGCAGTTATAGGTTATCATCCATGTTATGAATACTGATTATTCCGGATATATACTCCTGTATGCGTTTAAGATCTTTTACCGATAGGTTGACTGCCTCATTCTTTATGATATCTTTAAGCGGTTTCTTTTCTTTTTTACCATAGAAGAGCTCATCGACAGAGATATCATTATTAATACAAATGTTGTACAGCGTACCAAGACTTGGATTCTTTCTGCCGTTTTCAATGCCGGAAAGATAACCGATACTTATGCTTCCGCGCTCGGCAAAGACACTTTGGGTAACATGTCTTTCTTCGCGGATATTTCTTAGTCTAGTTCCTATTATTTCAAATGTTTTTTCATCACATACTATTATAGTATCATCGTTTTTCATCATATATCTCCTGAAAAATGGATGGTTACAAGGTTATTAAACCTTTAGTTTCAAACTATAATTATGATAAAACATATAAAGTAAAAAATAAAAAGACTGACAGAACTAATTTATTTACTGTCAGTAAAATAAAATAGACGCTTAATTAGTGTTTGATTTAAAATATGAAAAAATGTATACTGATTGTTGCTATAAATAGTTGTTGCTCTTAAGGAGACAGATAGAAATGAATAAAAAATCAATTACGGATTTTCTGCAGAAAAATATGTCTGCTCTTGCAGTGCCGATGGTAATGATAATAATAGGCTTATTCTTTATTATGATGCCGGGCAGTGCTATAGGTTTTACTGTTAAGATAATCGGAATAATATTTGTTGTTATCGGGCTTGTAATGTCCGGTACACTGATAGCGGCATACTCGTCGGTTACACTTGCTATATCTATCATACTTATATGTCTTGGAATTATATGTATAGCATCCGCCGGAACTGTTGCTGCATTTATAATCAAGCTGCTTGGAATAATTATTATAGTTAATTCAGCGCTCAGAATTCATGACGTATATGCAATAAAAGGAATTACGGATAAATTCATGTTGTATGTGTTAAATGATATCATTACACTTGTGTTGGGAATTATTCTAATCGTAATGCCGATGAGCGCAGCAAAAGTATTTGTCGTAATAGTGGGAGTATTGATGCTTATTCTGGGAGTGTCCAATATTCTGGCAGTTGTTAAGATATATAGAGACGGACGATTCGTAGATGACGGATCAGATGTAGTCTGGGAGGAATAAAGTGAGAGTAGGAATGGGATATGATGTACATAGACTTGTAGAAGACAGACCCCTGATTCTGGGAGGAATTAATATTCCTTATGAGAAAGGGCTTCTGGGACATTCTGATGCTGATTGTCTTGTACATGCTATAATGGATAGTCTTCTTGGAGCGGCAGCTCTGGGCGATATAGGAAAGCATTTTCCGGATACAGATGAACGCTTCAAGGGAGCAGATAGTATAAAGCTGATGGAATATGTAAGAGATATGCTTACTGAAAAGGGCTATCAGGTGGGTAATGTTGATGCTACGATAATTGCCCAGAGACCTAAGATGCGACCTTATATAGATGCTATGAGAGAAAGAGTTGCTGAGGCGCTTAAAGTAGATATAGACAGGATAAATATAAAGGCAACAACAGAAGAAGAACTTGGATTTACTGGAGAAGGATTAGGTATATCCTGCCAGTCAATTGCACTTATTGAAGAAATATAAAGGAGAGAAGAAGTGGACAGATACGATGAGAGAATTATAATTGGAAAAACAGAAGCAGGGCAGATAGCTCTTCTGGTGCTTTCGATTCTTGTGGCTGTTATCGGAGCGGTTTTGCTTCTGATCATACCACCTATAGGACTTCTCGTACTTGCAGCCGGGATAGCAGCTTCTGTATATGTGAAGGATGGTCTCAGTATAGAGTATGAGTATATTTTAACTAATGGTGATATTGAGGTTTCAAAGATAGCTGCAAAGAAACGCCGTAAGACTGTAAAGGAAATAGAGGCTACTAAGGTTACTAAAATAGAATATGCATCAAATGACAGCGTAAAAAATGATATTTCTATAGGAAAGAGCAAGGTTAAAAGATACCTCGCTCCTGAAGAAGATGGAAAAGTAGTAGCTGTTTATTCGGGCGAAGGAGACAATTCGGAAATAACACTTCTGGATCTGAATGATAAGTGTATAGATCATTTAAAAGCTATATATAAGACAAGATGTTTATTGAAATAAAAAAACAGATGCAAATCCATAAAGATTTGCATCTGTTATAAATTTATCTAAATCATGGATCAAGTGGTATCATTTTAAGCCCTTTATACATTTTAGTGTACAAACTTTTTTCATCTTTGTACAGCATGGTTCCTCTGGAACCGTCACGAATGATATATGCATACTTGTTCTTCTGAACATTCATGTATAATACCTCATCAACATTAAGCTCCTGGGCTTTGACTTTGGCAGTATACACATTAACAGGCTCCAGCTTATACTTTTTGATTGCTTGTTCTACAGTCATGTCAAAACCTCCTTACTAGTTAATTCTTAATTAGAGTATATGGTAAAAGTTGCACAAAGTCAACTGTTAAAACTTCACAAAAATATAAAAATATGACAAATTATTATCCAAAATTCGAAGAACAACTTAATACCTTAAAAGAAAAGAAAATAAGACCAAGACTTCTGATTCAGGCATGCTGCGCACCCTGCAGTTCGCATTGTCTGGAGCTTCTTACAGAGTATTTTGACATTACAGTATACTATTATAATCCGAATATAGATGAATATGAGGAGTATAGTAAAAGAATAAGTGAGTTGAAGAGATTTGTTAATGAAGCAGACTTTGCAAATGGTGTAACTATAATTGACGGAGGATATGAACCGGAGGTTTTCTATGAGATGGCCAGAGGTCGTGAAGATCTTCCGGAAAGAGGCGCCAGGTGTTATGACTGCTATAAGCTCAGAATGAAAAAAACGGCAGAATACGCTTTAGAAAAAGGCTACGACTTTTTTACTACGACCTTATCCATAAGTCCATATAAGAATTCTGATTGGATAAATGAGATAGGAATGAATCTTGAAAGAGAAATGATGGAACACAGTCAGGGAAAATGCCCCATCTTTCTCTTTAGTGATTTCAAAAAGAAGAATGGATATAAAAGATCCATCGAACTCTCGAAAGAGTATGGTCTATACAGACAGAATTACTGTGGTTGTAAATTCTCCAGAAGAGACTCAAGCTCAGGTATTGAAAACTCGTAATCTTTGTTGCAGAAATCGCAATGAAGATTTACGGGTTTTTTATCATCTATCATAGACTGGATTTCTGTTCTTCCGATGCTGATGAGTGCTTTTGTAACTCTGTCACGACTGCAGTTACAACGGTATGCTGTACTGCGTGTCTCTTCTATGGATATATCTGTTCCGAAGATTTCTTCACCCAGTATGCTTCGCATCATATCTTCAGGAGTTTTTCCTTCGTTAAAGAAATCAGTAACAGAGGATATCTCGGATAAACGGTATTCCAGCCTGGTTATAGTTTCTTCTGAAGCAAAAGGAAGAAGCTGTATTATAAATCCGCCGGCGTGCTTTATACTAAGATCTCTATCTACGAGAACACCGAGTCCGACAGAGGTCGGTATCTGTTCGCTCTCTGCATAATAATATGTCAGGTCATCTCCGATTTCTCCGGTAACGAGAGCAGTCTGACCAACGTATGGTTCACTGATTCCTTCGTCTCTGATAACAGTAAGTATACCTTTTCCTACGGCTCTTCCAACATCAAGATGACCATTTTCCTTAAGTGGAAGATCAACAGAATTATTATATACGATACCCTTTACATTTGATTTTGCATCGGCTGTTACAGTTATACTTTTTATAGGACCATCTCCGGATACCTTCAGAGTCAGTACATCAGTATCATTTTTACACATGGCGCCCATAAGTGCCCCACCGGTGAGCAGTCTTCCGAGAGCTGCACTTGCAAGAGGACTTGTGTTATGGATTCGTCTTGCCTCTTCGACAGTAGCTCTTGTATATCCGGCTATAAATCTTATCTCATTGCCTGCTGCAAGACCTTTGATGATATAATCTTTCATTTCTTACTCCTTGATTAATCTGTTTCTTTTGACACCTACGTCATTAAATACTTATGACAGTATAATGTCATAGCTGTCAAAAGTCAAAAAGTACCTTTTGTTACATGAACCCAAAATAAAAGATACAAATAAAAATATATGTGGTACAATACAGGTATCGACTAATTCTTTACTTATGAGGTACACTATAAAATTTTACAGGAGAAGTATTTATGAATAGTATAATAGGGGTTCATTTCTGGGAAAGACAAGCGAGACTATCTCTATGTGATGATGAATCAGTAAGCACAGCTCAGCTGGATCTTCCATCGGATATCAAGCGATTAAATATAATCGCAAATGATTTCGCACTCAAAAAAGCGTTTGAGGTTATAGATTCGTTTATAAAAGAGAAAATGGGAATCAGTGAGTACAGACTCCTTATGTGTGTTTCAGATGATACTGGTCTGAAGGAGATACAGGGACTCTATAGATGTGCAAAGGAGTGTGATATAGAAGTTGTAGGAACTGTTACAGAAACTATGGCTATGGCATATTATTCCTACATCGAATTCGGCGCTTCGGGACCGGTACTTATGACATTTGCTTCACCGGCTAAGCTGGCTGTTGCAGAGTATTACATAGAAGAGGGACTTGTAGAGAAGGAAGATACTTATATAGCGGGAAGATGGAATGGAACTTCTCTCGCTAAAGCAGAGTTTCTGACTCCGTCAAGCAGTCGTCTCTTTGATATGACTGATGCTCCGATAGTTCTTTGCTCGGGTACCATGGATAGAGCTTTAAGCTTTGATCAGGCACTCAAGAATCATATAAGTACTTCTCAAGCTTTTTACAATCCGAATATTGAATTCAAAATGATTGATAGTCAGTCGGTTATAGAAGGAATAGGATTTATATGTGGTAAACTGGAAAGAAGACCGGCATTTCAGGGAATAAATGCAGTAGATACTTTGTCACCATATGAACTTCTTGTAGGGATAAATGGAGAGATGTTTCCGGTTATCGGAGCTGATAAAGTAATTCCATGTGAAGAGGAAATCGAGATAGAGAGGTATCCGGAATCTGATAAGCCATATGAGGATATTCGACTATATGAGAGAAGAAACAACAGCTTTGTACAGATATGCAGGCTAAATGCTTCCAAGGAACAGGCAGAGGTGCTTTATAAGAAGCCTGTAAAGCTGAAGATATCCGCGGACGGTGTGAGAAAACTGAAGCTGGATATCAAAGCAGTTCTTGGAGATAATGGGTTGAACCTGAAGATTCCTGATGATATTATTGATACGGTGGAAGAGACAGGAGATGAAGAGAACATCGAAGACTTTATCGCTCATATACTTCCGATAGTAGATGATCTGGAATATGCTGTAAAGTATGCGAAGGATGGAGATAATCCATATATTCAGGGAATACTCAAAACATATAATAAGGCGATTCAGATATTAAATGATAATGGCGTTACACTTATTAATGGTGAAGGTGAGCCTTTTGATTATAATTATCAGACTGCGGTGGCACATGTATCTGATATAGAGCTTCCGGATAATACGGTCAAGCAGGTCATGCAGGCTGGATATATCTATAAGGGAAAGGTTATAAGGACTGCATCAGTTATAGTTGCAAATTAAAAGGATTTAATAGATTTAGCAGATTTTCAGGGGCTGAATATGAATAGAAATATACAGGTTCTTAAGGATAATATATATAAAGGTTTTGTAGGCAGAGAAGAAGTAGTTGAAAATGTAATAACTGTACTTCTTTCAGGCGGTCACATTCTGATAGAAGATGTTCCGGGAGTTGGTAAAACTACATTGGCAAAGCTTATAGCCCGTTCAGTAGATGTAAGTCTGGCCAGAATACAGTTTACCCCGGATACTCTGCCATCAGATATAACAGGTGTTTCAGTTTTTGATGATGCCACCTCTGATTTCAGGGTTATAAAAGGACCTATACATAATAATATAGTAATAGCAGATGAGATAAACCGGGCATCTCCAAAGACTCAATCCGCTCTTTTAGAAGCTATGGAGGAAAAACAGGTTACTATAGATGGTAAAAGTTTCGTGCTTGAAGAACCATTTATGGTTATTGCTACTGAGAATCCGGCTGAACAGATAGGAACATATCCGCTTCCGGAGGCTGAAATGGATCGTTTCATGATGAAGATATCCATAGGATATCCGGATATGGATAATCAGATGATACTTGCGCGAAAATATCTGGATGGTATTCTGGATGAAGAAGTCACACCTGTGCTGTCTTCCTCGGATATAATGAATATGAGAGAAGAAGTAAAGTCTGTTATTATGACTGATGAAGTGATAAAATACGCCCTTTCTATAGTGGACAGAACAAGGATTATGTCGGAACTGGAGTATGGACTCAGTCCCAGAGCGGGACTGGATCTGCTTATAGCAGGTAAGGCGCATGCTTATATAGCAGGACGGGATTATGTGATTCCTGAAGATATAATAGATATGTCAAAGGTCGTTCTGCCACACAGAATGGTTCTGACAACTCAGTCGCTCATGAACAGATATACTGCTGACCAGTTGATTAATGAAGTACTTGAGAAAACTGTAAGACCTAAATGAAATCTGATAGCAAATCTTCAAAAGACAAAAGAATACATGTATCATTCGGAAGACATGGAAAATACTCACGACCGATTATTTATTTGATAATGCTGATATTATCAGTGGTATTAGTAAGTAACAGGGGCGGAGCGTTTTTCTATGTCTTTTTTTACGGTATGATTATTTATTTGCCGATATCATTTTTATATTTAGTGTATGTGGCTTATTCCATCAGGATATCTCAGGAACTTGATGAAAGACTTTTTAGAAAAGGCACCGATAGAACTTATAAGCTTATCATAGAAAATGCTGGGCTTCTTCCTGTTGGTTCCATATCTTTACTTATATCGGATACTGCTGCAACTTTTAGAGAATGCTTTACTGACAGATTATATAGTCTTATGCCACATGAAGTAATAAGACTTGATAATGTGCTTTTTTGCAGGTATGCAGGTAGTTATGAGATAGGAATATCGGATATTCAGATAAGGGACCCTTTTAAGATTATTGAAGTTACATATAAAGTAAGCACGCCATTAAGAGTGAGTGTACTTCCTCAGGTTACAGACATAGCCGTAACAGATATCAATAAAATATATTCAGATATGGGGCTGAAGGCAGTCGGTATAGATGAGGACTTTCTTGGAAATGATCTTAGAAAGTATATGCCGGGCGATAGCAGGAATACGATTCACTGGAAGACCTATGCAAGAACTAAAAAGCTTTATGTAAGACTGCCGGAGAAAAAAACATCGCAGATGTTGAGTCTCGTTATTATAAAGGACAGTATACTTCCGGGTGAAGAGGGGCTTATACGAAGAGACTATTTTCTGGAATATATAGTGTCTATCATGAATTATTTTGCAAGAAACAGAAAACCTTTGGAAATTGTTTATTATGATTCAGGTGTTAAAAGCTGTATCATAGATGGTTATGACAGTTTTCAGAAGGCTTATTATGATGTGATCAGAAGGATTATCTCTAAACCTATGTCAGACGAAGAGACAGGACTGGCAGATATAAAGGAAAATGTATCATCCAGAAAACTGGTAATTAAAGAGAAGGATATGGTTATATGTCAGAGCTGAAGAAAAATATAATTATATATGTGCAGTCTGCTCTGTTTTTTATCTGTCTTATTATTCCGGGACTTGAGATAGTATATGATATGGGTATATTCAGGATAAGCAGGTTTTATTTTGGATGTTACTGTTTTATGTTTCTTATGATCAGACTGGTATTATCTTTGGTTGAGAAGGATAAGATGGCTATATGGCTGTCTGTTCTTACAGCCGGTATTATCATGGCGATTTTTAGAGATGTTGAATTAATTGAAAATATTATTATCGCATTAATATTCTTTCTGTTGTTTTATCTGTTTGTTATAAAGAAGATTGATCGTTTTGGATGGATTGTCGTGGCAGTTTTAATGCTTGGCTTCTGGATGAAGA
>AUXO015364494.1_pt1 | contig 10596 bp, 3 predicted proteins | sample 768731 | NCBI WGS metagenome assembly AUXO01 (sample SAMN02715735, study PRJNA202380) | gut metagenome | biome: sheep rumen | host: Ovis aries | place: New Zealand: Palmerston North
TAGATTTTTATTAATAATCAACTTCAATGGATACTGGATTCATTTTTATATTGCACTTTTTACAAAGAAAGATTTCTCCTTTTTGCTAATCTTCCTCTATCATTTATAACACTTATATTTTTCATTTAATAAATTAACTTTTATAAAAAAAGTCGATATTTTTCTCTTTTTAAATAAAAACACTTTAATCATTTTTTTTCCTATGCTATAATGATAAGGTGAGAATAATAAAGTTGGTGATTGTGTGATTAAAGTTAAGAACATATTTAAATATATTGCTTCTACCTTTTTGGTTCTTTTAGTGACTTTATGTATCTACACCTTTATTGTTACGGATATTATGAAAAAAGATTATGTTAATGTTTTTGGACATACTTATTTTGTAGTGGCCTCCGGTTCTATGTCAGGTAGTATCGAAGTTGATGACATTATTTTTGTCCGGTTAACAAAAGATGTTCATTTAAACGATATTATTACTTATAAAAGTAAAGATGGAGAAATTATTACCCATCGTTTGATTCAAATCAATAATGAAGATTATATTGCTAAAGGTGATGTAAATAATTCAGTAGACGAGACAATATCCAAAGATCAAATAATAGGTAAGGTTTGCTGTTCTATTTCTCCAAGCTTTATTTTGAAATCGATTGCTGTTTTCTTAATTATTTTTATTCTTTTAGCTTTAGTCAATTTTGATGGTATTGTTCGTAAGTTTATTATGAAAGAAAAAGATACAAAAAAAATAGAAAAGGACGAGCAAAAGAAAGTACCAGATGATATATTCTTATCACCGACTAATCGAAAAGAGGAAGCTCCATCGGGGTTAACAGTAACAATCCCGTTACAAGAAATTGAAACTTTAGAAAAAGTTCATGAGAAAGAATTAGAAAAAATATCTAATATTGAAATTTTAGATGACATTGAGTCTTCCCTTCACGAAAATGTGTCAGGGAATGATCATCTTAAAGAGAAGGAAACGATTGGAATAGTTACTTCAATTTTAAAATGTAAAAGAGCCCAAGTTTTTAAAACTAGAATGACTAAAAAATGGTTACAAAAATATCAATATGTTTATAAGCTTTGTCATATTTTACTTGTTTCAGATACTAAATATTTTGTTGAAGGAATAAATAATCCACCATTTCAAGAACTGTATGATTATGATTTAGAAAGAGTTGGATTAACAGAAACTGTACGTAATCGCATATATCATATGCCTATTTATATTTTTTTACAATTATTAACATATTCTATTCTCTATAATGATCAAGAAATGTTTGATGGTATTTATAAGATATTAAAATATAAAGTATTGGTAGATCAAGATAATTATTTTAAAAAAATATCTACTTCTGATAAATATGCTATTAAGCAGATAAAAAATCAAATTGCTTTTATGCAAAAAATATCAAATAAGTTTGATAACAAGAAAGTATTTGAATTGGATAAAATTGAACGTATTGTAAAAATACACAATTATTAAAGTAGGTGATAGCAGTGAAAATAAGAAATGAAATTTATAGAAAAATCTTTATTTCTTTTTTCATTGCTTTTATTGTGCTTTCTTTTTCTTTTTTTATATATTTACTTTTAACAGGTAAACTCACATTTAGTTCGTTGGAGCAACCATGGGATGGAGTCTCAGTAGCAACTCAATTTGAATCGGGAAATGGAACCAGTGAAAATCCATATATTATTAAGAGTCCAGAAGAATTTGTTTATTTTAAAAATTTAATAGAAGGAGATAATTATCAAGCTTATCAAGATAAGTATTATGCTTTAGATGATGATTTAAATTTTGGAGATAAGAGCTTTTCTGGTATTGGTATTATTACTTCGGAAGAAGATAAAATATTTAAAGGCCATTTTGATGGTAGAGGACATTCTATTTATAATTTAAAAATAGACAAGGATGTTGTTGTAGATAATGTTTCATATTATTCTTTATTTACGAAAGTGGAAAACGCTAGTATTGAAAATCTTATAATGAAATCTTTTAAAATAAAAGTAAATGAAAATGAACATGAACAAAAGAACATTGTAGGCTTTATTGGAGATGTTTTAACAACTAGTAAAGATGAGAATATAAATGAAGAGACTATATTAAGCCAATTTGTTAATTTATCATTTGTTGATTTTAATATTGATTATGCTGATATAAAAAGTAGTGATAATTATATTGGTGTATTTACTAAAAGCGTTTCTTCTAATAGTTATTTATATAATTTATCTTTTATGGGAAAAATTGAAGGAAACGATAATAATAATAAAATTGGTATTATATCGGATAATATAGATGGAAAAGTATGGAAGGTTATTAGTAATATTTCTTTAGAAAATATACATGATATTAATTTCTCTAATGAAAAAATTAAAAACCATTATATTGTGAAAGATGGAAGAATATATTTGGATGGAGAAGAAATTTCTAATGAAATTTTGCTTTCTGAATTTAATGATAATAGTAGTGATTATTATTGGAATTATGAAGAAAACCAATTTATTTTGAAAAAATATGTTAAACAAGAAGAGATTAAAACAAGTAATATTATTGATAATAAAACAAGTAATTTTTCTTTTTCTATTAAAACTAGTGGGACTAGTAATATTATTGCTCATGAATCCGGTCTATCAGGAAATACTTTTTATGTTAATGACCTTGATAGTGATTATAATTATTTAAAAGGATTAAATTATACAGAGATTCAAAATGCTTCTTTACCTAGTGCTAATTCTGAATATTATGATGATCAATATTTGGTAAAAGTGCAAATGATTTATGATGGCATTGATATTAATAATAGTTCTTTAGTAGGATTTATGTCTCCTATAAATGGAGAAAATGCTATTAATAAGTTTGTTTATTATAAATACTATGGACTAGAGAGAGATTCTAATGGTAATCTCTTAACCGATAATAATGGTAATCATTATATTCATGTTGAACTCATTGATAATCCTTTTTCCAAGAGACCTTACATTGATAATGTTGAATATGGATTTAATGGATGGGTATGTAATCAAAACAGTGATTCTAGTGATTCTATATGTGAAAGCTCAACAATTAGATTTCAAAAGAGTAATTATACTAGATATATGGATATTCCTGTTGATGGTGGAAGTCAGATTATTGTTCATTTAAATGCTAGTTGGATAAAGGCTGATGTTGTAACGAGAGCTAGTGATATTAGTGATTTTAATTCTATGTCTATGCAATCAATGAGTACATTTTCTCATTATACACAAGAAAATATCCAAGGAAAAGCTTATTGGAAAGAGAATTATGCAACAATGGAATATACTCGGTCATATGTACGGAATGATGGATATATGCCACAAGGAATTTGGTATAGGACAAATCAGTATGACACTACTTATACTTATGTTAGTGGTAATAGAACAAGGTGTTCTAGAAATACAACGTGTTATGCATATAGAGCAAATACAAATGGTATTGTTGGTGGTACTGAATATACTGGTGGCAATTATACATTTATACCGAATTTTAATTCGACAGGAGATAATACAGAGACAACAATATATTATTATAGTTCTAATTACATGAATCTTATTGCTGATTCTAATGGTGGTTATTGGGATACGGTACAAATTCCACATTATACAACTACTTTATTAGCTGGACAAAGCACAACAGGGTTATTTTATCAAGTGAGTAATCCAACTATTGATATGATTAATACGAAAGAATATTATACAAGTGATGGTGCTTTATGTACTAATGCTAGTAATTGTACTACTGCTTATAAATTGATTAAGTATAATGATTCGATTTTAAATTCCCGAGGTAATTCTATATCTATAGTCGAAGAATATAATGGAGAAATTGTGGATTCTAATAACTACTTTTATTTAGTTACTAGGGATACTAATATTTTTAGATATACTAGTACTACAGCTTTAACTATTTCTAATGTTTCAGTGGATAGACCTTTTACTGTAACTGGTACAGCTATTAACGCAATTAATCCTACAGGAATTCTTAACGTTGCAAACAACTTGACTGTTCAAAACGATTTAGTTATTGAAAATATTAAATTTTATGGTCCAAGCGGCACTGGTTCAAATAATTATTCTATGGGTGATGAACCGACAACTTATGCAATTTATGCAAATTCAAATAATTTCAAAATTGGGCGAAACGTAACTAGCAGTAGAGGTAATAATTATTTGATTGCAAATCGAATATATGGTGGTGTTACTAATAGTGCTAGTGGTTCTTTTAAAGTTATTATTGAAACTGGGAGATATTATTCATACCGTTGTGGGGCAGACAGCGGAAGTTATACCTCAACTTTAAATGAGGAAAATATATTGGGTAATGATTATGATCGAATTAATAATAATAATGATAATTTATGGTTTCTAATTGGTCTTGATGGTTATTCAAATAGTGGGTCTAACATAGCGGGAAGTAATAGTTTGTTTCTCTCTTTTACAACTTTGAAAAGTGGGACTTATGGTTTTAATACGAATGGTACTGCTAATACTGATGGTACTACAGGTTTATATATTGGTGGATGGAATGCAAAAAATGTAGAATCGGTTACAGGTGTAAAAATTGAAGGTGGCTATATTAATATTGTTTTAGGTGGTTATGGCTTTAATGGTGGAGCAAATTCTAATTCTTCTTTTATTGGAATGTCTGGAGGAGAGGTTCGACAAATATATGGTGGAGCTGGTCATTCTACTACGCAAGGGAACAGAATTATAAATGTTACAGGTGGTAAAGTACATTATAGTGTTCTTGGTGGCTCCGATAGTTATAGTTCTTCTGATACTACTGATGGAATTGTCCAAGGCTCTACGCTTATTTATATTGGTGGAACTGCAGTTATTGGTGATGAGACAGATTCTTTGTATGGAGTAGAATCTGGTTCTGTTTTCGGAGCTGGTGGGGGTAATACCAGTTCTACATCTAAAGGAACTGTTTATAATTCACGTATCATTGTTAATGGAGCAACGATTAATAAGAGTGTCTATGGTGGCGGTAATTATGGTTCTACTGGTACACAGTATGCCAATACATCCTCTTCTAGTATTGATATTCTAGATGGAACAATTGGAAATATCTATGGTGGATCTAAATCAGCTGGATTTGGTAAAGCTAACTATTCTTCATCCAGTGCTATTGATATTAATATATATGGCGGAACAATTGGAAATATCTATGGTGGTTCTGATAATGAAGGACTTGTGTACGGTTCTGTAAGTGTAAATGTTTATGATGGAAATATTACACATAATGTTTATGGAGGCGGACGAGGAAGCAATACCTTTGTTCATTCAGATATTAATGTGTCTATTGGCAATACGATATCTAATCATCCTGTAATAAATGGTTCTGTTTATGGGGGTAGTGCTTATGGAACTGTTAATGCATCATCAACCAATGGAACAGCCAACGGAAATACTAATGTTACTATCTATAATGGTATCATTCATGGAAGTGTGTTTGGTGGAGCTCAAGGAAGCACTTCTGCTACTCCTCATGTATTGGGAAATATTACTGTTAATATTAATGGTGGCTCTATTGGTAAAGTTTTTGGTGGTTTTGATGCCTCTGGAAAGCCTAGCAGTGGAGATGTTGTCTATTTAAACGCTGGTTCGATTGGCAATGCCTTTGGAGGAGGAAATGAAGTTAATCAAGATAGCACTAATATTTATTTACAAGGGTCTACTATTACGGGCAATTTATATGGAGGCTCTAATTTATTAGGAACAGTTACAGAGTCCCACGTTACAGTAACTAGTGGTTCCGTAACAGATATTTATGGTGGTAATAACATAGATGGTTCGACAGGAACTACTAATGTTTCCATTGTTGGAGCAGATATTAGTGGTGATATTTATGGAGGAGGAAATGAAGCTTCTTCTGGTACTAGTAATGTCACTGTTTCTGGATATATCGATTCTTCACAAGATGTTTATGGTGGAGGGCGCCAAGCTGGTCTTACGGCTACTAACATAAGTATTCAAAATAATACTCTTCATTCTGTTTTTGGAGGTTCTAATGTTTCTGGAACCGTAGGTACAGCTAATGTTCATATTGCTAATTCTACTATAGCAAGTGCATATGGTGGAAATAATCAAGGTGGACAAACGACTAATGCTAATATTGATACTACATCTTCTTTTATTACAAATTTATTTGGTGGAGGAGACAATGCTTCTTCTTTAACAAGCCAAGTTAGTATTCATAGCGGTAATATAACAAATGTTTATGGTGGAGGATGTGAAGCCGGAGTTACAACTACAAATGTATTAGTTGAAAACGGGGCAATTACAAATTTATTTGGAGGTTCCAATGAATCCGGTGATGTAGGAATATCTCATGTTCAAATAGGAAATAGTACACCAAATTCTAATATTACAGTTCAAACTGTTTACGGTGGAAATAATCATGGAGGTACTACCAATATTGCTAATGTTACTGCAAACGAGGGTGATGTTCATACTATTTATGGGGGAGGAAATGAGGCTAGTGTTGGATCTTCGAATGTAGTAGTTGGTTCTATTACAGCAGTTGATATTTATGGTGGTGGTAATGCTGCTGGTGTTACAGGCAACACTATTTTAGATATTGATGGCTCTACTGTTTCCAATAATGTTTATGGTGGAGGATGTGAAGGAATTGTTGAAGGTAGTACTAGTGTTTTTGTAACGGACGCTCATATCTTGGGTAATGCTTTCGCCGGTGGTAATGGTAGCACTGCTGTAGTTCATACGAATTCAACAATTACTATTGATGGTGAAACAGAAATTGGAACATCTTCTAGTGTAGCTCCTAATACAGGGTGTGTATTTGGTTCCGGAAATGCTGCAAGTACTGGACTTCAAAGCACTGATAATTCTATTGCTACTGTTAATCTTGTAGGAGGAAGTGTTCACGGAAATGTTTATGGTGGACCCAAAATGGCTATTGTTTATGGAACAACTGATACTAATATTGGTACTAGTGCTGTATCTATCAATGGACTTCATGAAAGTGATATTCATATTAGTGGAACTGTTTTTGGTGGAGGAGAGAGTAATGCTAGTGGTAGTGAAACTTATGACTGGACATTTATCTCTGTTACTAGAGGAATTGATGTTCATATCAATGGTACAGGATACATAAATAGTAATCATGATTTTATTATAAATGGTAGTGTTTTTGGTTCTGGAAACGCTTCTAGTTCTTCAGGAACTTCCAATATTACTATTAAGAATTTGGGTTCAAGAGAAACTCCTAATAAAAGTATTTCTATTCAAAGAGCTAATAATTTGATTATTGATCATTCTGTCATTGAACTTGAAGGTACAACGGATAGAACAAATGAGTATTCTGATATTTTATATTCATTTAATATTATTGATAAATTAATATTGAAAAATGATAGTGTCTTATTACTTCAACACAATGCAAATTTATTAAAAGAATTATATAGTGGAGTTGACTCTAATGGCACATTAGTACCAGCAACTGTTACTATTGATGATGATAGTGAAAATGTTACTAAGAACGTTGATAATCGAATTTATATGTTACCAGGTCAAAATTTAAATGTTACGATTAATCAAGCCGCTACTGCTTATGGTAAAGTGACTGGAATGACTTTTTTTGGAATGTATAATGGTTATGATAATGGTACTTATCGGTATGGTTTATATGATGATGATTTGAATTATGGAGATACTGGTAATGCTGGATTAGAAATTGTTGGAGGTAGTTATGTTATTGGTCTTCATAATGTTAATCATGATATTACAAAGGATGGTTTTTATTCAAATTATTTAAATGATGATTATACAGAAGTTAAAGTCGCTTATATTGATCCCAGTCCAATTGGTGAAACTGGTTATCGGTGGATTATTGGTTTTGAAGCCATTAATTATGAATTTACTTTGACTGCATCTAAGTATTCTTCTTTAGGTACTTATGAATTACAATTAATTGATTTTGCTGATGGTAATACAAATTTTAGTGCTATTGGATTTGATAGTAGTGGATTAAATAGCGAAATTCAATTAGTAGATTCAAATAATGTTCCTAGGGTTGGTCGAACGGAAGAACAAGCAAATAATATTTTAGGTCTTTCGATGAAGGCTGAAACGCAAGAGTGGACTGGTTATGGTGTGACTAAATTATTGAGTCAAAGTGGTGGAACTTTAATGGGTGATAGAAATTATAAAACAGATAGCAGAAAACTCCCACCATCTTTAATGTTTTACTTGTATCATGCTAAAAATATTAATAGTCAAGGGAGACTTGGTACCGTAGTTTTAACTTTGAGGGCAGATATTCCTAAGAATGCGATTGAATATGATATTAGATTTATTACAGTTACTATTAATTTGGTTTCTAGGAAATATGATGATGCTGATAGTTATGATGCTTCTATCACATATGATAAAAGATATGAAATGCCTTCATCAACTTTAGTTAATATTACAAATCAGAGTCAATTTAGCACATATTATTCATTAACCGCTTGGAGTGATAGATTTGAAAGTGTATATGGAAATAATAATCAAAATTATCATGTTTTAACAACAAATCATCCATTACCAGTTAATACAATGATTACTATGCTTGATTATGGTGCAAATCCTAATCGTCCAGATTATTACTATTTTACTGTAACTCAAGATATATACAATGATTCTTTAGAACAATTATCTTTGTATAATGAAATTGTTTATCCACTTCGCAATTTTATGAAAATGGGCAGTACTAGTAATAATAATACTTATGATGATAGAGTAGCTAATCATGCTTATTATGATGATGATGTTGGTTTAGTTGCTGAAGAGTTTATGTTTATTTTTGATTTTAAAGAGACAAGTACCACTGGAGAGCATTTAGGAAACTCTATGTTATTTGAACTTCGTAATCATGAAGATCGTACTGTTTTTAATGTTTTAGGTATTCGAGAATCACTAATGGTTTATAATACTTATGATAGTAGTAATATTGTTTTAAATCAGACTTTTGCCAATAATGATTCTTATTTATATTATAATGTAGCAGATGAGTTTAATTATTCAACTAGAATTCAATATAATGAAACAGAAAATAGACAGTCCGTAATTGATACCAATTATGAGTCAAGCAGTATGGGACTTAATGTTTCATTATTTGATAAAGAGGGAGTATCTGTTAGTTCTAGTATGTTGACTGGTACTAGTATTGAGTTAGATAATCATGAATATTTTGCTGATGGAGATGGGGTTTTCAGAATTAAGTTAGCCAATAAAGTATCTAATTTGGATAAGTTACCGAAGATTACTGTTACGAAAGATTTACCTCCTGGTGAATATGTAATTCGATATATATTATTTGCTTCTGATGATGGTCTACATAATTCTATTTATGAAAATTCTGTTACTCAAGAATTTACTGTTCATGTTGTAAGTGCTGATAATTCTATTATTGTTGATGATGATGATAAGGATAAGATTATTGATGGAGAAACAGGAAAAAATATGAATGGTAGAACGACTAATACTTATCATATTAAGTATAATTCTCAACTTACTAATCCAAATCTTAGAGTAGAATTATTTAAACGGAATATTGATTCTATTGATTCTACTCAGTTTGCTTCAATACCATTTAGATCTGTATTTAGTAATGCCTTTATTCCTGCTAGGGGAAATGAAATGTATTTAGATATGAATGGTTTAATAGAAAGAAATTTGGACTTTAATCTGCAATCCTCTTTAACAAGTGGTACTTATCGAATAGTCTTTAAATTATATGATAATAATCAATTGATTGATAGTGAAACAAAGTATATGATTATTCATAAAAAAACATCGTAGAAAAAATAAATATAATATTTGAAATTAAAAGACAATTGTGATACTATTAGGATGGTGATATTATATGAAGAAGTTTTTAAGGGGAATTTGGTTTATAGTAGAATTTATTATTATTGTTTATGTTATTGTTCTAACCTGTTTCTTGTTGTGTAGAAATAAATATGGATATACCCAATTTGGAGATTATACTTTTACAAATATTGATTTATTTGCTGAAAAAAATATTGCTAATACTCAAAAAGGTGATTTATTGATTGTCAAAAATAGTAATGACATTAATGAGGGAGATTTAATTTATTATTATGCTGTGTATAATGATAATTATATTATTAAGAGTTCTCCTGTAATGAGTATAAAAAATGATGATTACAGTTATTTGTATACAGTTGATGATTCTGGACCAACTAGTATTGTTGGTACTAGGGTGTTAGGAAAATATTCTCATACTTATCACAAACTTGGTGCTATTTTGAATTTTTTAGAGAGTAGAATTGGTTTCTTATTTTGTGTACTATTACCAATCCTTATCGTCTTTATTTATCATGTATATGAATTTGTTATGATTGTTCGTTATGAAAAAGTTGAACTTACTATGAACTCTTCTGGTGATGACAAGAGTGAATCACAAAAAGAAGAAAAGAAAGAAGAAAACAGTAAGGAATTATCATCAGAAGATAAAAAAACAGAAGATAATATTGAGATATTGTAAGTGATGTTATATAAGAGCTTTTTAGAAAGTTAAATTGGTAATCAATTTAACTTTCTTTTTTC
>AUXO013298610.1_pt1 | contig 10595 bp, 3 predicted proteins | sample 768731 | NCBI WGS metagenome assembly AUXO01 (sample SAMN02715735, study PRJNA202380) | gut metagenome | biome: sheep rumen | host: Ovis aries | place: New Zealand: Palmerston North
CAGACCTTGCTGGATTTGTGAGGACTGTGAGTGCCTGTTTGACGAAGAGGATGCAGAACGGGAAGATATCCGACATAAAGTATCCCTTCTCCTAGACGGAACAGACGAAGAACATCCTTTGGAGTGTGACATCATCGTCGGTGAACATGAAGCGATGGGCTTATCCAGTCTCGAATTACCGAATATCGTCAAGTGCTTTCAAATCCCTGGCGACGGGACGATGTGGTTTCACGAGTACGGCGCAATCGAGTTTAACGAGAAGGGCGAGAAGGAAGATGCGTGGACAAATTTCGATGATTACGACATCTACGATCTGCGTGAAATCCTGAAGGAACTTGAAATCCAATGTAACCGAAACAAAAGATGAAATACAAACTTAGGGTCCTCTACGGAGGAGAAGCCTGCGACTGGGCAGATGAACACGCCAGTTATATCAAAGGAGCAATCCGTTCTATTAAGGCAGGGAACCTCTTTGGCGATTACAAGGAATATAAGTTCGATACCGAACAAGATAGAGATGTCGCCAAGCTAATTCTTGAAGACGCCTACGGCTGGGATAACAATATGTGGGAAGCATGGGAGGAATAAAACATTTATAAGATGAGTAATATGTATAGATATACTACAGAACATATTAATGACAATGACGTTCTTGTTCGTGTGTATAAGAAAGGAGAGCATAAGATTCACGAAAAGTTCTTCGTAAAGGATTACGGAGACTGGAACAAGGTGGAACATTACATAGAACAAGAATTGCTTCTAATGGAACAGTATGAATAAAAAGAGAGGGTGCTTCACAGCAACCTCTCTTGACAACAATCCACTTAACACTAAAACTATATGAAAAACCCACGATGCAAAGATAGTATCGTGGGTTTAAAAAATTTCAGATGTAATTAGTTCGCTTATGAATTTATACTATATTTGTAAATAAAACTTTGTGATATGGAAACCCCTGATGACTTTCCGAAAGGACTATTTACTCTTGGCGGCATCTCGCTAATCCTTCTTGTTGTAATTCTCATTGGGCTACTTCTTGTTTGTCTTGCAGGAGGAGGATGGGTATGGCTGCTCGTAGTAGGCGGATTGCTTCTCATTGCAAACGCTACATTTGGGAATAAGTAAGACCGGGATTATCCGGTCTTACTTTTAGAAATTAGGATTCTGGTAATATCTAATTGAAGCATCTGGATTGATGAACTTCGACCAGTGTCCGAACATCGAGATGATTGGCAGTTGGCGGAAGTATTTATATGCTTTCGTATGTCCTTTATATTTCCCGGACTTAACTTCAGTAAAGTAATTAGTCGGCACGAGAAGATTCAGCCCATCCAATGCAGCAGCAATAGGTCTTGCGGCTGCGAATGGAGATTTAAGAATCTTTCCGGCTTCTTCCACCAGCATCGGAGTCGGCGCCATTGCGCCGAGTTCATTCTGGAGACGTAGCGAATAATACAGGAACTCCTTCTCAATCCACGACATCGACTTGTCATCATCATCAGGACCATGAGAACTTAGCATTGTAACAGTTGCAGCAGAGATAACAGTTCCCATCAAGATACAGAACTCAGTTACAGCCTTCTTAATATTGGACTTCTCATAGTCGTTCAATTTGTCCCAGTTCAGAAGAATACTTGCCTTCAATGCTTCACCATCCTCCTTTAAAGAAAGATAGGTATCATAGAGATAATTGAAGGTGGTGTTCCAGTATCCCTGCTCCCATTGTTCGCGCATCGTGTCATAGTGAACACCGGCATATCGTCTCTTTAACGCAGGAGCAATCCATTTACGATACATGATGATAAGCGCACCACCGGCATACTGTTGCATCGCGCTCCGGTCATCAAGATTGTAGATACCCTGCATATCGAAGTTAAGTCCGGCAACAGATTTCATGAAACGATACTCATCTTCTTTCGTAATAGGAGAACCATCTTCTTTAACAGCGCCGTCTCTCAGTTTCAGATAAGCACCAGCCTTATTAACCGGGTCTGCATACTTGACTTCATATGCATCAAAAAGATTCATTGTCTCATTACCAACCTTCACTTTGAAACGATTGGCAAGAGAAAGGCCGCTGACAGTAGAAAGGTAGTCTTCACCGATAGTCAGTCCAGCATACAGAAGGCCGAGATTGAAGATTCTTCCAAAGCGAGACTTACCGTACTTATCCTGTTTAAAGGAACGCCGGTTATCCTGTCCGAGATCAAACTTCTCGATAAAGAGAGAAAGTTTATTATCGGAATCCAGTTTGCCGGTATCCATCAAACGGTCTCCGCTATACTTCAGATACGTCTTTGCACCATAAGCGACATCTTTTGCGGAGAACATACCCTTTGCTGCGGACTCGATGATAATCTGCGCCTGACCGACAGTGATATTAGAGATTCGCTGTGGCAAGTTAAGAGCCATCTGAGAGTAAGAAGCAAGGTTATTCGCGGCATTCACAAGACCTCTCGTAGATATTCTAGTCCCAGGAATAGTTCCTTCATTCTTCTGGACATGTCCATAGAAATGCATCGTAAGGAAGTCTTCAAGTACCTGCTGGATCTTAGTCTTACCTTGTTTGACAGTGTAAGGCTGATGGAATATCTCGGTTTCATCAGAAATCGTTTCCTGCTGCCTTCTCGAACCAGTCCGCTGACCAATTTCGCGACGGGCAGAAACACGTTTGGCGTTCTCAATCATACCGAGAATCTCATCGAGTTTTCCATATTCATTCGCCATACTGGTGTATGCCATAATGGAAGTGGCCACATCATCAGTCATATCATCGAACGATTCCTTCTCACTCTTCTCAGTATAAAGAATAGGAAGTCTATCCACGCGACTGCCTTCGAAATCCATCTTCACCTCGTAAGTATCCTTCAAGGCGTCATCGGACATATCAATGTATTTGTCGCGAATAGACTCCCAAATATACTTACCCTTCTCTCCAAGGCTACTGGAGTCACGGGCCTTTTCAAGAGCAAGTTTACGAAGCATGACAATTTTACGAAGAGCAACTCTGTTCTCCGGAAGAAGTTTGTCAGCACGCTCCTTCAGATCCATCATCTTGTTATAGTAATTACGTTGTGCTTCCGGCAGTTTTTCCGCAGCCTTTTTCGTAATATACTTGCCAGTTTTTACGCGCTTCCCATCAACGGTCTTATATTGGAACATGAAGGTCTGGTCGCTTGAACCAGTTTCACGTTTCAACTCTTCGAATGCGGCATCAACCTCCTGCTTTATCTTCAGGGTCTCTTCTCGGGCTTCCCATTTAGCTCGACGAACACGTTCTGCGACCGCCTTCAGGACAAGGTCATTACAATCAGAAGCAGAGTGAATCCATCTGGAGAACAGAGATACGTCCCTGTCGCCGCGAGTAGCTATTTCCCTAATGCTAATCTGACGACCACGCTGTCTGCCAATCGTCTGAGTCAGTCCTTCTGGCCCATACATCTCGGTCAGGAAATCCTCAAAGTAATCCATCCCAAGAGAGTCACACTTGTCAAAGAACTTACTGATGCCCTTTTCGATGGAATCCAATCTCTGTTCAAGACCTTCGTTTCGTTCAATCTCTCCATCTCGGATCGCTTGCTTCACCGCCTCAACAACTTTTGCAAATCCATGAAGCGTGTCAATGGAAACGCTGAGTTGCTTGCAAATAACACCGGCACCGAGACCATTGTTAATCGCATTATTCAAATCACTCTCCGTATCCATCAAAAAGGCGAGGGAACTATCGAGGAAAGACAGAACCGCGGATTCCGTTTTGTGGTTATTGATAGATTTCCGAAGTTCGGTTATCTGATTCTTCAACTTTTTAATTACAGGGCTATCCTTTGCCGTATATCCAAGGCGTGCTTCCAAAATCTCCAGAAGTTTCATATCGTGCTTCAGTATCTTCGACACGATATCGTTGTTCTGTGAGATGTCTTTCTTCTTTTTAGAAAGCATCTGACCAGTAACGCTGATATTGGAACGACTCATATCACCAGCAAGTTGGCCACTGAGAAGGTCGCGTGCGAGTTGAGAAGCAATGTCTTCAGATTCATAGATTGCATCCTGGATTGCGCGGATGGGAATCTTCTTAAGAAGACTCTTAATCCCGTCGATAATTCTTCGGACAAGCTGATAAACACGGCTATTTTCAACACGCTGCTGACGAAGCATCTGTTTTGCAACGAGTTTACCAGCGGCTTCCAGAAGAATCATCTCGGGATTACTATCGTAGACTTCCATGTAGTCGTCATACATCTCACCGAAAGCCTCACGGACAGCACGAGGTTCATTCCGAAGTGTATTCAGAAGACGCTGGACAAGAGGGTGGTCGTGACCGAGGAGTTCAAGAGACAAGTGCGCGACCTCTTCGGGAAGAGCCTGCATGCCAACATAACCATTAGCAACACGGATGGCTTCTACAAGTTCTTCGGCAACGACACGGGCGGTATCCAAATCAGTAACACCGCCAATACCAGCCCTTGCTTCAGCAGACGTAATGACTCCAGCGGAATATCCAATGCGCGCAAGAAGGTCACGAAGCCGCCTGTCAAGCATGACATATGCTTTCATCTTTCTCGCCTGACGAATATTGTTCGGAGTAGCGGGAACCTGTTCAATCGTTGCTTCATTCCCATTCATACGAACGAGATTGAACATTTTCTTCCCGCCAAATAGTGCTCCATACGCCTTCTTAATTGCAGCGCTATCTGTATTATCTTTATTATTTTCAGGTGTTTCATTCTTTTCAACCGCCTCCTCTCTTGCCGCATTTGCTGCTTCAACGCGAGCCTTGGCTTGACCGCTGAACAAATTGTTCATGGCTTGGCGAGATGCGACACGCCTTGCGGCAGTAGCTTCAACAGCGCTACCAGCACCGGCTATTTGTTCTGCCTTCTCAACTTTACGTTTCTTGTTGTATTTCTTCCAGTTTGGCTTATTCCGAGAGAGTTCATTTGCATCTCCCCAGTTCGAATCGACACCAACCTGAATGGGTTTAATTTCTCTATAATTGAGTTGAGGTGCATACTGGACAGACATTTGACGATGAGAATCCATCACGCCAAGTTTTTCTGACACCTCAAATTCCGTAGTCGTTCCAGAAGAAATATTCCTATACAGAGTATAGTTATCGTCTCCATCCTTAACAACGATATAAGGTAGTTCACGAAGATCGGCAACCTCAATCGCATTGGAGTCAGTCGAATAAGTGCCTGTGCGTTTAAGCGCTTTCATTGCGCTTGCGCCAAGAGACTCCGCATCAAACTGTGGAACAAGACGCTTATTGCCCCAGTGATTCATATAATACTGGTGACGGAAGTTCTCGAAAGTGCCACCGAAATCATACTCCATCACAGAGTATAAGGCATCAGTATATCCAGGAGTATCAAGGATAACATCAAGTGGAGCAAGATGGGCAAATTCATATCGACCATAACCAAATCCACTCGTAAACATATTATACTCGAACAGGTCGATAGCGAGTTTCCTTATCTCTTTATTGGGAGAAGAGAGAAGTTCAGACCAATCCTGACGAATATCTTCAGCCATATCTCCGATAACAGGGCCACCGGCATCGAAGAAGATTCGCGGGGTAGAGGTAGGAGATTCTGGCTTACGGATATCGAGTTTCGCAAGGAACATATTATCAGCAAGAGCCTTCGCAACCTCATCCTTGTTGTCTTCTCCTTTCTTTGCGTCTTCAATACGCTGCTTCAGTTCTTCAAGGCGCTTAGGAAGGTCTATTACAAGATCGCTACGTTTATCCTCGAGATGCGCCTTATATCGCGGGCTATCAAGAAGAGCGTAAAGAACCATATCTTCCGCAATGTCCTGGATGGCGCCTTCCTGAATGGACTTATAGTCATATTCATCGGCAAGAGAGACAATAAGTTTTCTCCATTCTGGCTTCATCATTGGGAAGTAGTTCGCCATGAAGTCAGCAGTCCAGCGCATATAAAGATTATGATACGCGATAACCTGACGTAACGTACCATTCTCGGAACCCTTCTCGATCTCCTCGTAAATCTTCTCGCTGGACATTCCTTCGTAGATGTCTCTATCCTGGAAAAGAACCTCCATGCCGGAGATGCGAATAGAGTTATTCTTATGCTTTACGGGGACAGTCTCTTCGTCTCCTTCTTCGGTAGTAATCTTTTCTCCATCCTCGACATCCGCATCTTCGTCGTCATCAACAGATTCGGTGTCCTTCAACCGCTCGGGAATAGCATTGTCATCACCCATGACAAGCGCTTTCAGTTCTTCCAATTTCTGAAGACGAACAAGGGTTTTGGCATTGGTCGGGCCAACACCATTTGCCCTTGCTTCCGGACGAATGACATGAACGAGTTCAGTCAGTTGCTCCGCTGCTCCGCGAATCTCATCAAGCATACAAAGCACGCTGAGCTGGAACTTCATCGCCGCCTTGTCCCTTATCGCAGAGAAATCGGCAGGGAGGTTTGCAATATACTGGTCTTCCTTCGCGCTCGCAAGCTGCTTGATAGCAAGTCTCCGGCTGTAGAACGGCTGTTTATCATCCTTCTTCGAGGGCTCCAGAACGCGCTCCTTATTCTCTTCGATAAGAGCATTCAGTTCAAGGGCAAGGCCACGACTGTCCTGTCTCGTTACTCGTCTCTGGAGTTCGACAACAGCTGGCTGGTTCAAGACAAGATGAATCTGTTCCGCACTCAACCCCATTGCATACAACATAAAGGTAAGTGATGCGAGTTCCGGAGTCTGATTGATATAGCCAAGGATAGGATTCTTACCATTATCCACAGCCGCATTCACAAGTTCAGCGTAGATAAGAAGTTGCAATCCACTATTACCGTACTTCAGATCGAAGAGTTTATCAATCTTCCGCCCGAAAAGTTTAAGGTCAACCGCGCCTTTCTGACGAGCCTTCGGGATGTAATGCAAATCAAGAGACTGAAGAAGTGCAGCAGTCGAACTATACATAGCATAGATACCGGTCATCTGAGTACCAGTCATCATGTTGCGGTAAGCACGAACCTGATGAGCATAACTGAACGGAGATTCAAGGGCCTCCATCTCATCAATGATACCATCACGCTTCTTCGAAGACAGATTCATCAAGAACCGATAGATATCATTCACATCTTTCAAGGTCGCATCCTCACGAAGACCATTCTTCTTCAGGATATCAAGCACTCCGGGATTGACGATACTCTTTGTGATATAGAAGGTCTTTGCAATCATATCGTGTTCCTCTGCTCCACCCGGAATAAGAAGACGCATGGAACCGGACTCTGAGGTAAGTGCGCCGAAGAGAATTTGAATCAATGCATTCGCTCTCGCTTTATGGTCCCTGTTCTTTCCAGTAAACGGAGTCGCCTCCTCACTGAAATCGTATTCAATCAAATGCGTAGAAACATACTTCGCCTTGAAACGATTCTTCTTTCCAAGGTGTTTCACTCTTTCGATGAAATCATCCTCGCTGATATAATTGTCTGAGGCAACGCCTTTCAACTCAGCTCCGAACAAGTCTGCGAGGACACCGGCATCTGCCCAGGTTGGATTATTCTTGTAATCGCGACGAAGCCTGTCGATATCTAGAGTAGTACGGAACTCCTGAAAATGGCAGCGCAACTTATCACCATCGTAGTCATGACCGGTCATCTTCATCGCTTCTTTCGCAATCACGATATTCGCACCGGAAGACTTCGGAAGGAAGCCCTTAATCTTCAGGGGGAGAATAGAGTGTTCGGCATCAGAAGGAGTACGATAAGCGAGGAACATCAAAGTACGCTCGTCAATCACACCGTCCTTAACAAGTTTACGAAGTTTCGCAGGAGGGATACTACCATCCGGATCAGTATATGCCTCAAGACGAGAGTCGTTCAATGCGATATAACAGTCAATCCACTTAACTCTCTTTACCCCTTTCTTATTAACAGGGTCGGCATATTCGAATTCAATACCGAGACGATCCTTATCGCTCTTTACAAAGCCTTCATCAGCAAACGGAATCGCCTGCTGGTCCATCGAGACGCTTGTTACCTGAACGATATTCGCGCCCTTTGTACGAACTTTCGTAAGCCGGTTCTTTACGATAGAGTTCAGGAGTTCAGCCGCATTATGTTCCAAAGATGGGCTGAATAGCGGAACAGCAAAACGACCATTGCCTTCTTTACCGTCTCGTACCGGAGTCAGGGCTGAGGCCATATCAGCGGAATTATAAGACTTCTCCGCAAGACCGTCCTGAAGGATATCCTTTATCTTATTAGGGTCTCTTAGTTCAGATGCAACCTGCTGATGAGCGTCGATGATAATCGCCTCCTCAATTTGGTCGTACATGTCACGAGCCTTCTTGCCGTTGACTTTTCGACCTGGAAGCTTTATCTCTTCGCTATCAGTGATGTTCGCTTTCGCCTGTTTCTCTGCCTGAGCCGAGAAAGATATCTCTCTATCCTCAACGTGAGGAGTAAGTGATGCCGCTACGCCGGTAAACTCATTACTGATTGTATGAATGAAAGTCGGATCTTTCTGAATCTCATCATACATATACTGAGCCATCTCATCAGATGATTTAAACTTACGCTCGTCTCCTTCAACAGCAAAAGGTCTCAGGACAGAGAATGGTTCAATCTTGACATTGGACTCAAATAGGAACAAATCAATCTTCTGCTGGCCATTCTTTTCAAGTAACTCATTCAGTTTATTGAACGCCTGCATCGCAGTGGACTGATTGAAGAAGTTGTTCCCAAGAAGAGTCGGAGGAAGTATCACCGCTTCGGAATACTTATGAATCAAAGGAACACGAGTAATCGTTCCATCTGGATTATGCACTTCTTCCCATCCAGACGTGAAAGGTTTCTGGGTATTGTTGTATGCATCTTCCTCGAGCATATCATCGAGAACCAAGTCCACGTCGCCAGCCTGTGCATTCCCGTTCATTATTCGCTGATAAGCAGCCTCATGTGCATCCGTCCACTGACTTGTAGGATTCATTTTTCTAAACTCCCGATGCGAAGGGAGAGTGCGAAGACCCTGGCCATCAGTAGACTTGATACTTTCATAAGTATCAACAAGGCGGTCACGTAAACGCTCGCTGATTAGACCGCGTTCTTTTGCTGCTTTTGCTAATTCAGTAATCTCGCCGATGAATTTTGAACGAGTAGTATCATCGCCGATATATGCAACACGGTTGAATTCCTTTCCGGCAGGAATATACATCGCAGAGCGCGGTCCATGCAGCAACATCGAACGCTTCTCCAGTTCGGCAATACTCTTGAAGAATGCAATTCCACCAAAGAAAAGGTTCGCCATCTGAACGCGAGCATAGTAATCATTCAGCGAGAACGAACTGAATATATCATACCCCCACTCAGTAAGCTGCCGCTGACCGTTGACAGATTCAAACATCTCGTCCTCCTTCGTCTTCGGGAGATACGGACTCTGCGAAACTTCTCCGGCGGTAAACTCTTCAATATCGCCATAACGAATTGCCTCCAGTTGTTCGACGACGGATTTGTTCAAGAAGTCGGCAGCAGACGCTCCGTCATCATCCTTCTCGCATTCGGCTTCATATTTCTCACGGAACCCATTCTGTTCAAACGCAGGGAAGATAAGGAATTTCTTGCCATTCTTCTCGTAGTTCTTCAGAACTGTATGCGGCTGGTTTTCTCTTTCCTCAAGACGGACAATACGTTCATATTCAAGACGGACTTCATCAGCATATTTGTCAACGATATCCGCATAGACAGTAACCTCACTACCATCAGGTCGCATGAAGGTTTCGGAAAGAGACTTCACGACAGTACCGTACTCACCTTCAAGCTCTTTCACATAATCATCAAGTTCCTCGTCGGTGACATCAGGACCAAGAATCTTTGCCGCAAGCTTTCTATCAACAGGTATAGTTGTATCGTAGATAGGCGCCTTGATATAATCCCAAGCATTCGTATAGTCCGCCTGAATCATCACGGCATAAGTCCCCTTCTTCTTACCCTTCCCTTCATTATACCACATGACAAACGGAGCAATACGACGTTGGTCGTCGCTCAGTTTATCATAGGAAACGCCCATGAATTCGAGCTCGGTCTGTAACTCAAACTTCTTGTTCTTCGAGAAACTACGGTCATCATACATTTCCCGTAACCAACCAATAGGTTTACCGGTAGCACGAAGAACGAATTGTTCGTATTTCAGGAAGTTTTCGTCAATCCATTTCTCGTATTCGCCCTTAACGGTCTGAGAAGGAAGGTAAGTACCGTCATCAAGCACCTGTCCCTTTTCCTCTTCATACGAACGAGACATCGACTCCCCCTTATTGAAGAGTTTGGCACAAAGCTGTTGCATGAATCCGCCTACATTCCAGGTAGAATAAGAAGTTTCACCAACTTGCGCACGCCTGTCCGTCTCCTTCTTCATCGCCGGAGACATGGCATCAGACATTATCTTTAACTCGTCACTGGCAACAGAATAAAGGTAGTTGATGTCCTCACCTTTATTCTTGGCATCAGACGCTTTCTTGTAGAAAGAAGAAAGAGCTCCAACAAAAGCGACGAGACGATTATTACCCTCAAGAAAACGAGCACTCTTTTTTGTAATACTTTTACGAGCCATCGTTTTCAGATTGTCCTTGGTGATGT
>AUXO017836815.1_pt1 | contig 10593 bp, 8 predicted proteins | sample 768731 | NCBI WGS metagenome assembly AUXO01 (sample SAMN02715735, study PRJNA202380) | gut metagenome | biome: sheep rumen | host: Ovis aries | place: New Zealand: Palmerston North
CAATCGGAAAGGATTATGGCTTTGAAAGTTGAGATAAAAAAAGGAAAAGCAAAGGGTGAAATGGTAGCGCCTCCTTCTAAGAGCATGGCGCACCGCTATTTGATTTGCGGCGGCTTGAGCGAAGGGTTAAGCATCATCTCGGGCATTGATAAATCCGAGGATGTGCTTGCTACCATTGACTGCTTAAAAGCCATCGGCGCTCAAATTGAGTGGGTGGGGAATGATGTGCACATTCGCGGCGCACAGCCCATTGTTACCACCCCCGAAAAACCGCTTTGTTGCAGAGAGAGCGGCAGCACACAGCGCTTTTTTGTACCGTTGTGCCTCATTGGCGAAGGAGATGCACTGTTGCAGGGCAAAGAGGGCTTATTTAAGCGCCCTTTGGGTGTGTATGAAAAAATATGCAAGGAGCAGGGGATTGCCTTCGAGCAAAGTGAAAATTCCTTGTTTTTAAGCGGTCAATTGCAAGCGGGGGATTATAAGGTGAAGGGGAATATTTCCTCGCAATTCATCAGCGGCTTGCTGTTTGCTCTGCCGCTGTTGTCGGCAGACAGTACCATTTCCATTTTACCGCCAATTGAGAGCCGACCCTATATCAACCTGACCCTCAGCGCGCTCAAAAAGTTTGGTGTAACGGCGCAGTGGAAGGATGAAAAGACACTGTTTATCCCCGGCAATCAAGTCTACCGTGCGGCGCAAACCGCAGTGGAGGGGGATTATTCCAATGCCGCCTTTTTTGCAGCGCTGAATGCCCTCGGCTCCAAGATTGAAATTCACGGTTTAGCACCCGATTCCTTGCAAGGAGATAAAGCCTATGAGCGCTATCTCGATATGCTTGAGAAGGGTACCCCGACAATCCACTTGGGAGATTGCCCGGATTTGGGACCGGTGCTGATGGCGGTTGCCGCCGCCAAAAACGGCGCGGTGTTTGATGACACCCGCCGCCTGCGCATTAAGGAGAGCGACCGCGGTGCGTGCATGGCACAGGAGTTAAAAAAATTCGGCACGGATGTGGCGGTTTATGAGAACAGCATTGTGGTTTACCCGACCGATTTTCATGCGCCTGCCACAGCTTTATGCGGGCATAACGACCACCGCATTGTGATGAGCTTAAGTGTACTGTTGAGCTTGACCGGCGGCGAGATTGAAGGCGCGCAGGCAGTGAGCAAAAGCCTGCCGGATTTCTTTGAGAGATTGCGCGCGCTTGGAATAGGAGTAGTGGAATATGACCTTTAACAGAGATAAGAAAATATTAATTGTCGGCTTGGGACTGCTCGGCGGCTCCTATGCGATGGCGCTTTCGCGCAAGGATTACCGCGTCAGAGCGATTACCAACTCGCAAGCCACGCTTGATTATTCCCTCGAAAAGGGGATGATAGAGGGCGGCAGCGCCACAGTCAGCGAGGAAGCGGTCGCTTGGGCGGATGTGGTCATCTTCGGCTTATACCCGCATGTGTTCCGCGAATGGATTCAAAGCTACCAGCACTATTTTAAGCCCGGCACCATCATCACGGATGTGACCGGTATTAAGGGCGATTTTGTGCGCGAAATTCAGGGAATGCTGCGCGAGGATGTGGAATATATCCCGGCGCACCCGATGTGCGGTAAAGAGGTTTCGGGTGTGGAAAACGCGGATGATAAAATCTTTATCGGCGCCAACTACCTTGTTACACCGACCGAGAAAAATACCAGGCAGGCAATCGAGCTCTGCCGCGATTTAGGGTGGATTTTAGGCTGTTACCGCGTGGTGGAAACCGATATTGACAAGCACGATGAAATCATCGGCTTTGTTTCGCAACTGACCCACTGCATCGCCATTACACTGATGACCTGTAACGAAAAAGAGCACTTGGAAAAATTCACGGGAGATTCCTTTAGAGATTTAACCAGAATTGCCAAAATTAATGATGAGATGTGGTCGGAATTGTTTATTGAAAATAAGGCTGCACTGCTCGAGCAGATGAAGGAATTTCGCGAGCAGTTTGAAAAGCTTGAAGAGATGATTGCTTCGGAAAATGTGTCGGAAATGAGAGAGATGATGCAGCGCTCCACCGCAAGAAGGAAGCTGTTTGATAAATAGTTTTCGGTTCTCAGGGTACAGTGTTTAGTTGAGGGATATTATATTCGTTTAGATGCAATATCTATTAAATGGACACTATGTTCCACCCATAACTAAAAACTACACACTAAAAACCGCAAACCGAATTTAGCGGAGGTACTCCGCTAAATTGTGAATTACCGCCGCGGTAATTCAGACTCAAAAAGGGGGAATGATTATGAGCATGAATAATATGGATTTCAAGCGGAAGCTGCCCATACCCATGGAGGTAAAGGAAAAATATCCGATTCCGTTTGAGGTCACGGAGTATAAAGAAAAATTTGACCGCGAGGTTGCCGATGTTTTCACCGGCAAAAGCGATAAGTTTGTTTTGGTCATCGGTCCCTGCTCGGCAGACAGGGAGGATGCGGTGATGGAATACATCTATCACTTAAAAGATGTGCAGCAGCAGGTAAAGGATAAGCTGATTATCATTCCGCGCATTTATACCAATAAGCCGCGCACGACCGGCGACGGTTATAAGGGCATGCTGCACCAGCCTGACCCGACCCATAAGCCGGATATGTACAAGGGCATTGTCGAAATCAGGCACCTGCACTCGCGCGCTCTCATCGAGTGCGGCTTTGGCACGGCGGATGAAATGCTGTATCCCGATAACCACCGCTATCTTTCCGATTTGCTTTCTTACACGGCAATCGGCGCGCGCTCAACCGAAAACCAGCAGCATCGCCTGACCGCGAGCGGACTGTCTGTCCCTGTCGGCTTCAAAAACCCGACAAGCGGCGATATTGCGGTGATGATGAATTCTATCACCGCCGCACAGCACCCGCATACCTTTATCTACCGCGGTTGGGAGGTAGAGAGTGCCGGCAATCCCTTAGCGCATGCGATTTTAAGGGGCTATGTCGATGCCTACGGCAAGCCGATGCCCAACTACCATTATGAGGATTTGCAGCTTGTGAATGAAGAATATGAAAAGCGCGGGCTGCAAAACAAAGCGGTTATTGTCGATTGCAATCATTCCAACTCCGCGAAGGATTTCTCCCAACAGCCGCGTATCGCGATGGAGGTGTTGGGCTCGATGAAGGCTTCACCCGATGTCAAAAATCTGGTCAAGGGCTTGATGATAGAGAGCTATTTGGTAGACGGTGCGCAGCCGATTGGCGGCAGTGTTTACGGGCAGTCCATTACCGATGCCTGCCTCGGTTGGGAAAAGAGCGAGCGATTGATTTTGGAAATTGCGCAGCAGCTTTAAAGCGTGTGAAATACGAAGTAATGAAACAGCATTTGTCGCGAGCAAATGCTGTTTTTTTCTCGCATAAGCCTGTGAAGTTTGCATTTTTGGTTGACTTATCAATATATTTATTATAAAATATATTTTACGGATATTTTGCGGCTGTTGCCGTGAAATGCCGCAAATGATTTTTAATAACGATAAAACTGCTTTTGTAAAATCCGAAGTGATATGACAAGCAGAGCAAGGGGTTATTATATGGACGAAAACAAAAACGAAACATTAGAAGAGCAAAAAACCGAGCTTTTTGAAGAAGGCGAAGCAAAGCAGGCACCCGAGGCTGCAGAGCAAGCTGTTACCGAAGCGGTTGATACCGATGAGGCTGCCGAGGAGCAAACAGAGGTTGCCGCCGCACAAGCCGAGGAGCAGGCAGAAGCGGCTCCGGAGGAAAGCGACAGCACCTTTAGCGATGTGAAGGTTGAGAGCGAAGCGGCGCTGACCGAGCTTCTTAGCAATGAAAGCACAGAGTCTGCCGAGGAGGAAGCGCCGGAGGACGAGGAGCAGGAAATGGAGCTTGCCACCTATGCTGCCGATTGCGAAAGCTGCGCTACAAGAGTCTTTTTTGAAAAAGAGGATTTGGATGAAGAGGGAAACCTGCTTTGCCCGAATTGCAATGAAACCATCGAAATTGATACCGATGCGATTGATTACTACCGTGTTGAGAAAAAGGACGCGGCTGAAGAGCAGCCCGAAGGCGGCGCTTATGTAGCGGATTGCGCTTCTTGCGAAGCGGTGGTGCACTTTAGCGAGGATGATATTGATGATGAGGAAAATATCATCTGCCCCGAGTGCGGTGAAAAAATCCACATCGAAACAGAGGTTTTAGATGCCTATAAAGAGAAAAACATTGAAAAGGCAATCAAAAACAAGCGCATTTTAAAGAAGGTTCTCGCTTCGGTTTGCGGCGTGGTATTAGCGCTGGTGATTAGCTTTTGCGTGATTTACTTTGTTGGTATGAAGAGCGTTGTGAAGGTAGACGGCACCTCGGTTCCGATGCATATTTACAACAGCATTTACTATATCGAGAATGCTTCCAATTATGTCAGCGCCGGGTTTAATATTGATGAAAACCCCGCAAAGCAGGAGTATACCACGAGCGATGATTTTGCCACTTGGGATGATTTCTTAAAGAACCAGACCGTGGAATCTCTCAAGCTTTACTACGGCTTGTATAACGCCGGTCAAAAAGAAGGCTATGAGATGACCGATAAGGACAAGGAGAGCATTGAATCCGCCATCAAGAGTGTCAACACCGCCGTGGAAAATGCAAAGCTCAGCTTCGAGGACTTCATGAAGACCAACTACGGCTTAAAGCTCAGCGAGAAGGAATTTAGAGATTATCTGGAATTAACCGCTTATGTCAATTCCTATTATAAAAGTGTCATGGCGAAAGATGTGTCCAAGGAACACTTGAAGGAAATTTATGATGCCAACCCGGAGAGTTATGAGGTTGTCACCTTCAGATATTTCTATGTGCAAGTGAGCGACAGCATCACAAAAGAGGATGCGCTCAAAGCGGTAGAGGCTATTTCTAAAGCGAAGGATGAAGAGCAGTTCCAAAAGCTGCTTCTTGAAAATGTTACCGAGGATAGGGCTGAGCAGTTTAAGGATGAGTCTGCTTCCTTGGTGAAGGATATGGCATGCGCCAATATTAAAGACAGACCTGTCGCCAAAATGTTGAGCGATGCGAAGTCTAAAAAGTACCAGGTTGCCTTCGGCTTAAGTGATGATGAAACCTATGCGGAGGTTGCCATGTTAATCGAACCGCGCCATAAGAGCGATGATTTGATTATGGCTACCGCCATTAATGAGGTCGCTGCCGAAAAAGGGCAAGAGTATATTGCCGAGATTCGTGATAACGCGGTGGTGAAATCCTCCTTGGGTATGATTTTGAAAAAAATCGGTATTAAATAAAGAAATAATTGAAAAAAAGGCTACTTTGTAGTATGATATTTCAATGGTTGATAAAATAATTATGCGAAAGGGGCATATTCATGGCAAAGGATCAATTGAGCGAAGCTGAAAAGTACAGGCTCGAGAGAAAAAAGAGAATTGAAAAAGAAAAGAAAAAGAAAAACAGCTATTTCAACCGCAATCGCCAGCAGGTGAAGAAGGTTGAGAAAACTGTCGGCATTGTGGTTGCCTGCTGCTTAGCAGTTACCATTATCTGCCTGTTATTAAACTTCTTCGGCGTTTTCAACAGAATGATTACCGCTGCAAAGGTGGATGGCCAAAGTGTCAGCGTTGCCGAGATGAACTGTGCATTTGCAGATGTTAAGAATCAGGTATATAACGCAAGCCAGCAATACGAGCAGTCCTCCGGTCAAGGCTTCTATAATAATGAAACCAAGAGCACTGACCCCTGTGTTTACGATAGCTCTAAGACTTGGGGCGAGTATTTTGAAGAGCAGGCGATGGAGCATGTCAAGCAGGTTTACTCCTTTAAAGACGGTGAGGGCAATACCCTGACCGAGGAGCAATCCAGCCAGATTGATGAAACCTTTGATACCCTCAAGGAATCTGCCGAGAATAACAAGTTCTCCATCAATGCCTATATCAGAGAGGTATACGGTATCGGTGTCAACCAAAAGGTGCTGCGCACTTGGCTTGAGAATGTTTACAAGGCACAAAAGGGCTTCTATAATAATGAAACCAAGAGCACTGACCCCTGTGTTTACGATAGCTCTAAGACTTGGGGCGAGTATTTTGAAGAGCAGGCGATGGAGCATGTCAAGCAGGTTTACTCCTTTAAAGACGGTGAGGGCAATACCCTGACCGAGGAGCAATCCAGCCAGATTGATGAAACCTTTGATACCCTCAAGGAATCTGCCGAGAATAACAAGTTCTCCATCAATGCCTATATCAGAGAGGTATACGGTATCGGTGTCAACCAAAAGGTGCTGCGCACTTGGCTTGAGAATGTTTACAAGGCACAAAACGCGCAAACCGCAATGAGCGATACCTATAAAGAGGGCTTGAAGGACGAGGATATCAAGCAATATTACAGTGAGAACACCCAAAAGTATGTCAACGCTTCCGCTATGGCATACACCATTCATGTAGATACTACCGATGTTGCGGAGCAGCTCGAGAAGGAAGACCTTTCCAATGAGGAAATTGACAAGATTGTCGCTTCCGCTGTCAAGGAAACCAAGGCAAAAGCCGACGCACTCTACGAGCAGGTGAAGGAAGACCCGTCCGATTTTGTCAGCATTATCAACACCTACGAAAAGGATGATAAGCAGGAAGCCGCTACCACCTATACCGAGAGTACTTTAACCATGACCGGTAAGGTCTCCGAAAAAATGGCTTCGCTCGGCGAAAAAGCACAGCTTTGGGTTGCCGGCGCCGATGAAGGCGATGTGGGTGTGATTTACACTGCAAATTATGAAACAAAGACTTTCCAATTTGATATTGTGCGCGTATTAGAGCCGGCAGAGAATTTCTCTACCGTTGCCGTGCGCCATATCCTCATTCAACCGGAAAGCACCGAGGATGATGCTTCATGGGAAGAAGCAAAGGAAAAGATTGATACCATCTATGCAAAGTGGAAGAAAAAGCCCACCGAGGATTATTTTGCAACCTTGGCAGGCGAGGAATCCTCCGACCCCGGTTCTAAGGATAACGGCGGTTTGTACGAGAGCGTCACTCCCGGTCAGATGGTTGATACCTTTGATGCATGGTGCTTTGATGCCGACAGAAAAGAGGGCGATACCGATATTGTGAAAACCAGCTACGGTTACCATTTAATGTACTTTGTCAAGAATAACGGCGCTTATTGGAAGACACAGGTGCCGACCGATATGGCAAACGATTATATTGAGAAGAATGTAACCGAAAAGTTAGAAGCCATCACAGTTGAAAAAGCCTTGGGTTGGGGCAAGATTAAAGAGGTTCAAGATTATAAGGACGCTCAAAAATCCACTACCACAACAACCGTAGAGGAAACCACCGCTGCAGAGCAAGCGCAAGCGGAGGGTTCGGAAGAAACCACGGCAGCAGCAGAATAAAAAGATTATGATAGCCGAGAAGCTTTCTCGGCTATTCTCTCTATGGAGCAAAGCGTTACAAAAGCGCGGAAAGGTGAGCTATGAGAATCGGGCAAGGGTATGATGTGCACAAGTTAGTCGAGGGGAGAGCGCTCATCCTCGGCGGGGTTAAGATTCCTTATGAAAAGGGGCTGTTAGGGCATTCCGATGCGGATGTGCTCCTGCATGCCGTTTCGGATGCACTCTTAGGTGCTGCGGCACTTGGCGATATCGGAAAGCATTTTCCCGATACGGATGTGCGCTACAAGGGTGCCGACAGCTTAGCACTGCTCAGGCAGGTCAATGCACTGTTACTTGAGCGCGGTTTTCGCGCGCATAATATTGATGCCACCATTATTGCCCAAAAGCCGAAAATGCTGCCGTATATTGATACCATGCGTGCCAATATTGCCGCTGCGCTGCAGCTGAATGTGGAAGCAGTCAGCGTGAAGGCAACAACCGAAGAGGGCTTGGGCTTCACCGGCAGCGGTGAAGGCATCAGCGCTTTGGCTGTGTGCTTGATTGAAGAAAAATAAATTGCAAATTTCCCCCGCAATGTGCCTTATGGTGCCTTGCGGGGGATTTTTTATGCGGTGAAAGATTGTCCGATTGCGCAAAGTGTGCATAGAATAAGAAGAGTTTAGCAAACTCAAAAAACTATGTAAGAGGTGATTATTTGGCTGAAATAAGAGTAAAGGTCGGCTCCGTCACAAATGCACAAAGGGCAAAGCGCGCTCTACTCTCTCATGGAATGCAGGCTACCGTAAAGCGGGCAATTCATATCAAAAAAGGTGACGGCTGCGGCTATAGCGTTGTTTTTTACGGCGATGCCGATGCCGGCTTAGGGTATATTAAAAATGCAGGCATCAAAATTATTTCAGTAAGCACAAATGGTGTATCTTGATAATAGCGCCACCTCCTTCCCGAAACCGAAGCAGGTGTATTATGCCTATAAAAATGCACTGCGCTCTTTTTATTCCAACCCCGGCAGGGGCGGCTATGAAAATGCCTTAAAAACAGCTGAAAAGATTTATGAAATCAGGGAACGGGCAGCCGCCTTTTTTGGCACGGATAAGAGCGAAAATGTTGTTTTTACAGGCAATTGCACACAGGCGATAAACATGGTATTAAAAGGCTTTTTGCAGCCGGGAGACCATGTGCTGATATCCGATTTAGAGCACAATGCCGTTGTGCGCCCTTTAGAAGGGCTTAGGCGAAAAGGTAAGATAAAGTACGATATATTTGAAACCGATATTTATGATGATGAGAAGACCATGCAATCCGTGCATGAAAAGCTACGCCCCGAAACGAAGCTTTTATTTTGCACCCATGCCTCCAATGTGTTGGGCGTGGTGCTGCCACTCGAGAAAATAGGTGCCTTTTGCAAAAAGCACGGCATTGCCTTTGCGGTAGATGCAGCGCAAAGCGGCGGAATACTGCCGCTGGATATGCGCGCTTATCACATTGATTTTTTGTGCCTTGCACCGCACAAGGGGTTGTTTGCTCCCATGGGCACAGGTCTGTTGATCGGGGAAGGCGAGCGCCTTGCCCCTTATACCGAGGGCGGCACGGGCTCCGCTTCGCTCGATTTGGCGCAGCCGCGCTTTATGCCGGATAAGTTTGAAAGCGGCACGCTGAATGTCAGCGGCATTATAGCGCTCGGAGCCGGTATTGAGTATATTGACCGGGTCGGGCTGCGCCATATCTATGAAAAGGACAGGCTGCTTTTATCTTACCTTTGCGAGCAGTTGAAAGCAATGCGCGGTATTGAGCTTTATACCGATGCTGCCAAGCTGTCGCAAAGTGCGCCTGTTTTTTCTTTTAACCTAAAGGGGAAAGAGAGCGAGGCAGTTGCCGAGCACCTTGCCGAGAAGGGCATTTGTGTGCGCGCAGGGCTTCACTGTGCGCCTCTCGCTCACCGTAAAATCGGCACCGCGCAAAGGGGCACGGTGCGCATTTCTCCGTCATTTTTTACAACTGAAAGCGATATAAATTATGCAATTGACACAATAAAAAATATGCTCTAAAACTTTTAAAATGTGGAAAAAAGTGCTATAATATACTATATTTATTTTAAATTAGGAGAAATTATGGCTGCACTATCGTCTTTTTTTGAGCAGGTAATCGCGGTGCTTTCGAGCTACCGCCCTGTGCAGGATACATTAGATATTCTACTTGTCACATTGATTATCTATGAATTAATCAAGTTGATTCGCCGCACCAGGTCTGTGCAAATTTTTAAAGGCTTAGCAATACTCTTTGTGGTGTATATCGTGGTGTTGATTTGCGATATGCCGGTGATGAAATCTATCTTTGAAACCATTTTTTCCAGCGCGCTGGTGATTTTAATTATTCTCTTTACCCCCGAAATCAGGAATGTGCTGGAGAGAATGGGCAGAACCTCTATTTTCAAGATTTTTGCGCAAAAGCAGTATTCTAACGCATCTACCCTTGGTGCCATCAACAGCGTTTGCAGTGCCTGCTCGGAGATGAGCGATGATAAAATCGGTGCTTTGATTGTGTTCGAGCGCAAATCCATGCTCGGCGAAATTATGAAAACCGGCACCAAAATCAATGCGGATGTCAGTTCCTCTTTGATTCGGAATATCTTTTACCCGAAATCACCGCTGCACGACGGCGCGCTGGTCATCAGCTCCGGCAGAGCCGAGAGTGCGGGCTGTATTTTGCCCTTGACCGATACCAGAAATTTAGATGCTAAATTCGGCACCAGGCACAGAGCGGCTGTCGGCATGACCGAGCAGTCCGATGCGGCCGTGGTGGTGGTCAGTGAAGAAACCGGGGCGATTTCCTATGTCAGCCGCGGCAGAATCCATCACGATATCAGCTCGAGCGAGCTCAGGGAGTATTTGCTCGAAGCGCTCCAGAGCGAAGGTACAGAGGAGAAAAAGAGCATTTTCGCGTCTTTAAAATCTAAGAAAGGCGGGAAAAAAGATGAATAAAGCAAAAAAATTCAGCTTAGGCAAGCTGCTTGATAATAATAAGTTTGTGCTGGTCATTTCCCTGGTTTTGGCATTTGCCATTTGGCTCGGCTATTCCATGTATGGCGGCGAGCAGCAGGAGAGAACCGTGGAGGTGCCCATCCAAATGGACTCCATGACGGTTCCGAAGCAGTTTAATTTGCAGCAGTTCGGCGAGTATTCCAACTCTGCCGTAACCGTTACCATTGTCGGTAAAAAGGCGGTTATCGGCAC
>AUXO010792411.1_pt1 | contig 10592 bp, 9 predicted proteins | sample 768731 | NCBI WGS metagenome assembly AUXO01 (sample SAMN02715735, study PRJNA202380) | gut metagenome | biome: sheep rumen | host: Ovis aries | place: New Zealand: Palmerston North
CTCTATCCCAACACCGTATATTTCAAGGACGGCAAAAATGCAGACTACTATATCGACCTGGCAGGAGGAACAACCTCTACAGCCAAGAAGAGCCAGACCATCATTATTTATATGAATGGTATGGTGGCACGTGCAGACCGCAAGCACAAGCCACGTCCTGGTTGCCAGATTGTAGTGCCCACGAAGAGACAGCGCCAAGGATTTGGTCTGCAGCAATGGCTCAGCATCGGTACCACCGCTGCCTCACTCGGCACCATGATTGCCACGATTGCTAACTTGACAAAGTAAGAGAATGACTATGGAAGAGAAGAAAACGATAAAAGAGATAGATGTTATAGCGTTAGTGAAGAAAGTTCTGAAGGAATGGCGCTTGTTAGCAAAATTTGTCGGTGTTTCCATAGTTCTTGGAGTTATTGTAGCCCTCTGTACTCCACGTGAGTACACTGTTGAGACAGTACTAGCACCAGAGCTATCCTCTGGCGGTTTGGGACTGACAAGCAATTTAGCAGACATGGCTTCCAATTTCGGAATTGACTTAGACAAGAAATCATCAGCTGACGCCATCTACCCAGAACTCTACCCTGATATTTTAGCCTCAAATGATTTTTTACTTCAATTATTTGATATTAAGGTAAGAAAAAAAACAGACAATACCGAACTTACGCTCTATCAGCATCTTACCCAAGACACAAAAACTCCTTTTTGGGAACTACCAAGAGCTTGGTTATATGAATTGTTAAAGCCAAAAGACACAATTACCAACGGAAAGGGAGGCAAAGATCCCTACATAACGTCAAGGAGATATTTAGAGATTTGTGAGGGACTAGCAAAGTCTATTCTCTGTCTTGTTGACAAGAAGACTAGCGAAATTTCAATATCATATACCGATCAAGACCCACTAGTGGCATCCATCGTTGTTGACACACTACAAAAACGCTTGCAGAAATATATCACAGAATATCGCACAAAGAAGGCAAGAGTAGATTATGACTATTACAAGAATTTGTCAACACAAGCTAAAAAGGACTACGAACGCGCTCGGGACAAATACGTAAATTATGCCGATGCCACACTAAATGCCAATCTGCAGTCATATGTTCAGAAAAACTCTGAGCTAGAGAATGATATGCAGTTGAAGTATGACTCGTATAAAACAATGTCCAGCCAGATGCGTCAGGCAGAAGCCAAAATACAAGAGAACACCCCTGCATTCACCATCATTCAGAGTTCTATGATGCCATATAAGCCCAGCAGCAGACCAAGATCCGTAACCGTTTTACTGTTCATTTTCCTGGGTGTTATTTCTGATGCGGCTTGGGTTCTGTTTATCAGGCCCACGCTAAGTAAAGTGAAGAAGTAGCCATGGAATTCTCATTCCCCTATGTAGTACTATTCCTCATGATGGGGGCTTGTGCCTACTTTTATGAGAATACGGAGCAGGAGGAACGTCGTTGGAATATCAACATTTTAGCGGCAGCTATATTCTTATTTTTCTTTGGGCTCAGGGGATATGTATATACAGACTGGACCATCTATACACAACTCTTTAGGGATATAGAATGGAATGATATCCTAAAATTTGATTTCAGCGAAAAGTCTGGTCCTGAGCCAGGATTTCTATTGCTGTGTATGGTGTGCAAAACTATAGTCAATGACTATTTCTTTTTTGCCTTTGTGTGTACACTTATTTACCTACTACTATTCATCAGATGCTGCCGCCAATTCGGAATAGACAACATCGCTTTGGTACTGATGCTATGCGTTGCAATGGACGGCACAGGTATGATACTTAACCTAATGCGAAACATAATAAGTATTGGTATATGGCTCAATGCACTTATATACATAAAGGAACGTAAGCCACTGCAGTATTTGGGATTGTGTATGGTTGCTCTTTCATTTCACCTATCTGCTCTTGTATATTTCCCACTATACCTGATACTCCACAAGAAATTTAACCGTTGGATTTTCGCAGGATTATTTGTATTCTTTTTAGCTTTCTACCTTAGTAAGATGTCTATTATTGTCACCATTGCAGAAATACTGGGACTGGAAGGAATGCTAGGTGTAAAAGTGCAAGCATATACAGAGGTGTATACTGCCTCCCGTCCATTGAACCCTTCGGGTACGCTGGAAAAGTTGGCACTTGTCACACTGCTTTTCATCTACTATGATGACATCATTGAGCACTACAAGAACCGCTGTTTAATTATCAATAGCCTACTGATATACTTCTTCATGTATTATTTCCTTGGTGAGTTCAAGACTATGAGCGAGCGAATGTCGCTACTATTTGTCTTTGCACGTTGGTTTATATGGATTGACATCATACGTATTCTAGTTATAGAAAACAACAGACGACTGCTCACTGGTATCATTTTCATGTATTGTCTTTATATGACTGCAATGAATCTGAACCAACCTGTTATGGAGTACGACAACATCGTTTTCGGAGCAAAGAGTGAAGCTCAGCGCCGGCAGATTTTCTTCAAGATTGTAGATGAGGACGAATAAACTATCAGACAGCCAATGAGTATCAAAAAGAATTTCCTATATAATAGTATCCTCACCCTATCAGGATATTTTTTCCCTCTGCTGACGTATCCATACGTAAGCAGAGTGCTGGGGGTATCAAATATAGGAATTTGCAATTTCATTGATAGCATCGTCAACTACTTCATGCTGTTCTCCATGATGGGTATTGCCACTGTTGGTATGAGAGAGATAGCACTGCATCGCGACAACAGACAAGAAATGTCACGGCATTTCTCAGGACTTATTGTGCTCAATCTAACTTCCACAATCTTGGCTATTATTGTGCTCATCGGCTCCATGTATCTTGTCCCAGCACTATTCCCTTACAGACGACTGCTATTCATTGGCGTATGCAAGTTGTTCTTCAATCTTTTAATGATAGAATGGCTCTTTGCAGGAATTGAGAACTTCGAATATATCACTAAGAGAAGTATTGCTGTTAGGGCTGTTTATGTAGTTCTCATCTTTGTTTTCATTCAGTCCCCTGACGACTACGAACTGTATTACTTCCTGACTGTTTCGTCGTACCTTACCAATGGTATCATCAATATATTCTACAGTCGCCATTATATAAACTTCTCACTAAGAGGTATTAGCATCAAGCCATATCTAGGGTCTTTTCTTACTATCGGATTTTACATGCTTATCACCAATGTCTATACTTCTTTGAATGTCGTATGGCTAGGGTTTGCTTCAGGAACTAAGGAGGTGGGATACTACACAACAGCCACCAAGCTCTACACTATCATTCTATCTATGTTCACAGCATTAACAAATGTCATATTCCCACGGGTGACACACTTGTATTCCACAGGCAACATGACAGAATACTGGAGCAAGATTAACAAGGCTACCGAGATTGTTTTTGTTACGGCCATACCTATCGTAATCTTTCTCTTCATTTTCAGCGATAATCTGGTTCACCTGTTGGCTGGAGACGGCTATGAAGGAGCTTACACGCCATTCCGCATCATCTCCCCCCTCATCCTGATAGTAGGCTACGAGCAAGTACTGGTGATACAAATATTAATGTCTATGCAGAGAGACAAACGCATTACCATTAACTCTGTATGCGGTGCCATTGTATCTATAGTGTTTAACATTCTAATAGTGAGTCATCTGGGAGCAATAGGAACGTCCATTGTATGGTTAACATCCGAAATGGTTATCACCACACTATCGTTGCATGCAATATACCACTACACTTCATACAGGATACCTGTCAATACATTGACCAAAAACATTGCAATCAATATTCCACTAGTGATTATTCTCTATCTGCTAAATTACTCGCTTAACATTCCAAATATCATCCTTTTGGCTATTGCTTCCATCGTGACCGCACTCTATGCCATCTATACACAGTATCGGTGGCTAAAGAATGAATTAGTGATACAGCTATGGGACAATGCCATCTCCATTGTAAAAAATATATATAAATAATGAAATTCTCTGTCACAATACCTGCGTATAAATCACGATATCTCCTAGAGGCTATTGAGAGTGTTGTCAGTCAGACATATACTGACTGGGAATTAATTATCGTCGACGATTGCTCACCAGAGAATCTGCGAACCATCATAGAACCTCATCTCAGCGACCAGCGTGTTCACTATTATAGGAATGAACAAAACTGCGGAACCAAGGATGTCGTAGACAACTGGAATATCTGCCTGTCCTATTCTCAGGGAGAGTATGTTATTTGCATAGGGGATGACGACAAACTCTTACCGTCTTGTCTCGACCATCTTTCTAAACTTATTGAAAAATATCCTGACTTGAACATATACCATATACAAACAGAAATCATTGATCATGATGGTCACATACAGGAAGTGTTAAGCACAAGACCTGAAAGAGAAGACATTTTGTCAATGATGGTTAAGAGATGGAATGGCAGAAAACATTTTATCGGTGATTATTGTTACAGACGAGAACACTTGAAAACACATGGAGGTTACTACAAAATTCCCTATGCATGGGGTAGTGATGATATCACGGCCTTTAGGGCTGCTTATAACCTAGGCGTGGCCAACATGGCTGAAACAGGATTCCAATACCGCGAGAATAGGTATAGCATATCACTATCGAATAACGATGAAGAAAAAGCTTTAGCAGCACTGATGCAGCGCGAATGGCACAGCAAAGTACTTCTCGAGTTGCACAAGGAAGGGAGGTATAGCGACGACGCCTTAAAAGAGGCTCAACTATCCATGATACAGTTTATCAAGAGGCTCATAGCATACCATATCCTAAGAGATATGACCTTTCACGGTCCATCACGTATAGTATTTTGGTGGAAAAAACACTCTCATTTTGGTATATCACCTGCCACACTCATTAAGCTTTACCTTAAATCAATAATATCTCATCAAGAAACAGCATGAAGATAGCCTATATATCTATATCAGCACTTACCGACAGTGACCTACCACTACTTCACGAACTGAAGGCGGGAGCGGAGGTTGACTATTACCTGATAGTCACCAATACTACTAGGCAAGGTACCGTAATTAATCTGAAATTGAAAGAAAAAGGAGGTATTTTTTCAGGAACAGAATATCCAGAATTGAAGGTGCTGGAGGACTGGATAGATTTAAGCCATGTATTCATCGTCAACAAGCCAGTGAACCACGATTGGGAATGGACCAACTTCAGGGTTTCGTGGCAGTGGATGAAAATGCTGATGAATTATCAGTATGATATTATTCACCTAACATGGCCCCTGCGCTACTGTTCTTTTCCCCTCTATGCGTTACACAAGAAGATGGTAGTAACAATGCACGACCCACTGCCCCATTCTAGCAATATGACGTTTGAGAATAAGCTGCACAGATGGTTTTGTCTACAGCTCACCCCAGACTTCATTCTGCTGAACCATACACAGAAGCCACAGTTTATGAAGGCATACGGCATTAGCGAGGAAAGAGTCCATATGTCAATGCTAAGCATTTTCTCACATCTGCAGAACACAAAGGCAGCCCCCCCTATGAATGAGAAGCCATACATACTCTATGTAGGAAGTATCATGCCACACAAAGGAATAGAATATTTATGTGAGGCCATGAAAACAGTGGTAACCAAAAAGCCCGATCTTCACGTGGTAATAGCAGGCAAGGGACAATTCTATTTTGACGTTAAACCCTATCTCGAACATCCGAACTTTACGTTCATTAACCGCTTTATCACCAACGAAGAATTGGCTTCACTTATCATCCACAGTATAGCCGTCGTATGTCCGTACATTGATGCCACACAGAGCGGCGTTGTCATGTCTGCTTTCGCTCTCAACAAACCAGTCATTGCTACTAAGGTAGGTGCACTGTCCGAGATGGTCTCAGACAAGCGTTTCGGCATCCTTGTGCCAGCAAGGGACAGCAGTGCCCTCGCACAGGCCATCCACTATATCACAAAGCCAGGAGTGGCAGAGGAGATGATTCAGAATATCGTCAAAGAATATTCTGAAGGCACCCGTTCCTGGAAGCAAATTGCTGCTATGATGCTCAGTACGTACGAATCAATCATTCAAAGAAGAAATAAATAAAGACAAACGAATATGAAAAAAGCTCGAATAATAGCATATTATCTTCCCCAGTTTCATCCTATTCCTGAGAATGACGCTATCTGGGGCAAGGGATTCACTGAATGGACAAGCGTAGCCAAAGCAAAGCCATTGTTCAAAGGTCATTATCAGCCGCGAATCCCTGCAGATTTAGGTTTCTATGATTTGCGAGTTCCCGAAGTAAGGGAACAACAAGCTGTAATGGCACATCAAGCTGGCATAGAGGGATTCTGCTACTGGCACTATTGGTTTGGCAATGGAAAAATGCTATTGGAGCGGCCTTTTGAGGAAGTATTGAAAAGCGGCAAGCCCATTTTTCCATTCTGTCTGTGTTGGGCTAATCATTCATGGTTGACAAGCACATGGACCAATGTCAAAAGAAGTGTGTCAAAACAAATTATTGTAGAGCAGACCTATCCTGGAGTAGAAGATTATGAAAGACATTTCCAATATTGTCTTCCTGCATTCAGAGACAAACGCTACATAACAGTTGACGGAAAACCTATCTTCGGAATTTTCGACCCCTTCCTCTTTCCTGATATGAAGCGTTTTATTGAAACGTGGCGAGAAATGGCATTAAAAAATGGATTGCCAGGAATATTCTTTTACGCTATAACTCCTTCTGCAGGCACTCAACGTTATGATGAAGGAGGCCAAATAAAACGATGTATTCCTAACCTTAAAAGTAGTGCTGAGGCATATAAAAACATTCTGGATATTGGCTTTGATGCTATTAATTCTAATGGCATGCAACGTGCCGAAATGTTGTACAATGGTAAAATCAATGATTTAGTGCGCAGAACCCTCGATCGGTTTATTGACCTTCCCTGCCAGAGGTTTAATTATGACAAAATTACACAAAACCTATTTGCCCCCGAAGACAATTGGGAGAATGTGTATCCAACTGTGTATCCCCAATGGGATCGCACACCAAGACAGGGAAACAGAACAACTAATGTGTATGTAAATTCAACTCCAGAAAATTTCTACAAACAATTAGTAAAAGCTATTAACATTATTTCTGCCAAACAAGATGAACACAAAATCATCTTTTTAAAAGCATGGAACGAGTGGGCTGAGGGAAATTATGTAGAACCTGACCTCAAATATGGTCATGGATACATTGATGCCCTGAAAAAAGCGTTACTTTCTGAAGTATAACGAATCTGTCGGTTCTGCCTTAGATAACGGTCCGTCGTCATATCTCATTTGAGTATCCTTAAGCATCGCCTCGCTGAAATCATACAGCCGGTGGGCTGCTACCGAAGCGTTCCAAACATCATGAACCGTATGGTAAGCAGAGACTGCCATTTCACTCATCACTTCCGGATGATCAATCAGATGAGCAACATGTGCATAGAGCGAATCGAGGTTTCCTGATTCATAGATAATTCCATTTTCACCATTACGTAGAAGGAAAGGCACCGCACCTATGGCATGTGACGCTACAGGGCAACATACCTGTCCCATAGCTTCGTTTAGCACAACTCCCCACCCCTCACGCCGATCAGATGTAAAGAGGAAGATGTCGTGTGAGGACATGATTTTTATAACCTCAGGATTCGGATAGTTACCCATAAGATGTACATTGGCTGACAAATTCTTATCTTCAATCATCTGCCCGATATGCTCATATAACTCACCGGAACCGATCATATTCAGTTCGAAATCATATCCAGCCTTCACTAGCCTCTCTGCCAGCAAAACAGCCATTTCTGGGTGTTTCCATGGAATGAATCGTGCACACCAAATAATTTTCACTCGTTCATGTTTGGCTTTTTCCGTCAGCACACTTTCCACGTCCTGCTCAGGTATAGCAGGGAAATAAGCCCATTTGTAGCATTTGTCTTTAAATGCCTTCTGGAAATACATGTCATTAGCCGTATAACCACTGATACATAGTTTATAGATCGGTTTATTCCGAAATGATGTATGATAATAGAATTGAGTTAACAGATTTGTTGGCGAGATGATATTTAATAATCCACGCTTTAAGATGCGTTCGGCACACTCAAAAGTCAGTTTGTTGTATTTCAGTCTCCGTTTCTCATAGTCAACCACAAATTTTCCTCCTCCCGTATACAACACATCAGCCTCAACAGCCAACTGATAGGCTTTCTCCTGAGATTCTCTATTTTCCCAAGCCCTAACGATATATGGTTTTTCATAGACAGAGAAACCACCCTTTTTGAACGATTCAGGCAGAGGTTCTACTTCTACAAACCAAAAGTTGCCTTCTGTCAGTCTATATAATTCATCAGCTAACGGGGCATAATAGTGGTTCACGAAATTAGAAACAATTACTATCTTCATTTTATGGAATATATCTTTTTTGTATGCACAACGATTATTTGTTCTCACTATAAAGTTCCAGATACTGCTGAGCCATACTGTCCCAGCTGAATCGGGAAGCATTGGCAAGACCTGCTACCATTACCTCTTTCATGAGTGAGGCATTGTTTAGCAGTCTAAGCTTTTCTACCATACAACGTTCTGTCGGCTCATCCATAAGCAAAGGTGTCTCTCCTATTACTTCTGGGATAGACGATGCTTTGAGCGCTATAACCGGACAGCCTGCCTTCTGTGCTTCCAAGATTGGAATGCCGAAGCCTTCATATGATGATGGATACACCAAAGCAGCAGCATGGTTAAGAACAACATTTAACCGCTCATCAGCAAGGTAGTTAAGATGCAGATAGCGAGATGATGACATCAACTGCGACAATAGCTGTTCTTCTGAGGCTGTAAAGCCTGAACCTATTACCAACAGGTTCAAATCTGTTGCAGAAATAGCCCTTGCCGCCAGTTCAAAGTTCTTATAAGGGTCTTCACGTCGTCCCATAAAGACAACGTAGCTTTTTGCAGGGAAAGGCAGTTGGCTGTCGCTGACATTTTCGTTTAAGACCTTATAGGTCTCTGAAACGCCATTATAAATAACGTGGATTTTACTTTCGTCTATATCAGGTATGAAACGTAACAAATCTCGCTTGGTATTTTCTGATATACAAACTATTGCATTTGAATGTCGAATAGCAGTAGACTTTTGCCAGGAATGCACCTTTTGTTTTATACCCTTTACATAATATTCATAGGTAAAATCGTGTACCGTCGTTATATTGATGGCATTTGGATTGGTGCAATACCTATAATATGAAGAATGGAAGATAAATGGTTCATCATCCTTTATATGTACTGGCAAATAACGTTCTATTTTCGGATATTTTATTTTACTGACAACTTCAGAATCTGGTATATTCAATTTTCCTCTCGACTCATTTATTGTCTTGGACACATCCACATCGATATATCTTACATCGTCTATCGGCTGTATACGCTTTAACAACTCCTGCCATACAACCGATATGCCGCCATAGCGCTGAAGAGAAAAAACTATATTATCAAAAACGACTTTCATACCCTGAACTCAAAAACCTTATACAGGAACTTCATGCTAATCATCAGCGGATTGGTGTAAATGCCGTTTTCACGACAGCCTCGGACGTCGTCCTTGATGAGTTGCAGACGGCTTCTGACACCAGCAGTACTGGCACCACCAATACGCATGGTGACGAAATCCAAAGGCAGATATTTGGCGTTTATCTTATGTACCATAAACAGACGTACCATCATCTCGTAGTCAGAACCTATCAGATAGTCGGTCTTATAGAGTCCTGCCTTCTCAAACACTTCTCTTTTACAGTAGAAAGAAGGATGAGCAGGCATAAAACCAAATCGAAGCCAAAAAGGTCGGAAAGGCTTCGACGAATAGTAGCGCACCACTTTATCAAGCTCTCCATCATGGATAAAATGCACATCGCCATAAACAGCATCAACACCATCACTAAATGCGGCAACCATACGCTCTATAACATCATTGCTGGTAAAATAGTCATCAGAGTTCAAAATGCCTACCACATCGCCTGTAGCAATCCTAATACCTTTATTCATCGCATCGTATATACCTCCATCTTTCTCTGAAAGCCATTTTAATCGGCTTTCAAACAAAGGTTCATACTGTTTGATAACGCTTACGGTCATGTCAGTTGAATTACCATCTATCACGATATATTCTATATCCTGAAAGGTCTGTCCAAGGACAGATTTTATGGTATCACTTATTGTTCGAGCGCTGTTATATGTTGCTGTAACTATAGATACTTTCACACGTTATTCCTTTTATTATATATAATAACGGAATAAAAACAAAGATATTGCAACTCAATACATATTATTTGCAGTCAATTAACAAAAACTACCACGTCCATTCTTCCTGTTCACCATCATAGACCTGCAGACCGTTCCACATAACCAGATATTTTGCGGTAGAAGCAACGTAAGCATGTCGCTACTGGTGTCAAGCTTTGGGTATAATTATGGGGATAAAACTTTTGTCATTTTATGATGCATCACACAATAAAAGCCGTTTTTGCAAGTTATTTATATAATAATATGTATTTAACGACCAACTGCGTATGATAATATATCTACTCGTTGT